>Ga0255782_10000234_pt1 | contig 50274 bp, 29 predicted proteins | sample 101ome_26_FD_179980 | JGI IMG/M metagenome (GOLD analysis project Ga0255782, IMG submission 179980) | Coastal salt marsh microbial communities from the Groves Creek Marsh, Skidaway Island, Georgia - 101408AT metaG (version 2) | ecosystem: Environmental > Aquatic > Marine > Intertidal zone >...
CGACGACGACGACGCGCGAGGGATCGTGGGGTGGTTATCGACGCATCGGTCGAGAGGGACATGGGTTCGGGCGCGTTCGGGCGGCGGCGGCGGGTTTTACGACGACGACGGCTTTTACGACGACGACGAGGCGGAACGAGCGAGGAAACGGTTGGATGACGACGACGACGATGGCGGCGACGACGTGCGCGTGCGCGTGAGCGTGAGCGCCGGTGCCCCGATGTTGGATGAGTATCACCACCGACGCGTGGGTTTGGACGCGGCGGAGCGGGCGTTGGACGCGGAACTGGACGCGGCGGAGCGGGCGTTGGCGCGCGGAGGAAGGAAAGGCTTGGACGAGGCGTTCGCGATGAATAGTGCCGGGGGCGGTGTGCGAGACGACGACGACGACGACGACGGCGGTGAAGAAGAAGGTGGTGGTGGTGGTATCGCCGGGTTGAGCGCGACGGAACCTCCGAAGATGTGGAACGCGCGTTTCGTGGCGGACGTGTTGGCGACGACTGGCGGACGGTTCGACGCGAGCGCGGAGGAGGAAGAAGAGGGAAAAGGAGGGGAAGGGATCGACGGGTGGAGGTTCTCACCGCCCGCGGATGCGGGAGTGTTCGCGGCGTCGATACCGGTGGTGAGCGAACGAGTCGTCAACGGTGAAACGTTTACGTCGCGGTTGGACGACATTCTCGATAGAGTGGACGTCGCTCGCGCGCTCGCGATGGAGGCGAAGAAGCAGCTCCGGAGATAGTAAGCGACTCGGTGATGAGTGTTAGACAAAACAAAGTTAGTGTTAGTGGTAAAATATCTATCTAGCTATATCGTGTCGGGAGTGGTAAATGTCCCTGGTCGGTAAACAATGAGAAACAACAATTCACGCCGAGGCGCTTTCGGCGGAGGAAGTCGGCGGGTCGCCCTTTGGCACGCTCGGCGGTTCGCGAACGTATCCGGGGGTAAACTGATCGTACAACGCCTCCTTATAGTCCATATTCGGTCCCGCGATCACTCTCAAGGCGGCGTGAAGGGCGTGCGCTTCGTACCCGCGCAAGCCGCTCGCGGCGAGCGTACCGATGAACCGCGGCTCGCCATTCTTCTCGGCGACGACTCCGTCCAACGAAGCGAGCGTATCGAGCGAAATCGCCGCGATATCGTCGCGCCCGCGCGTCGCGTCTTGTACCTCACCCAAAAAAGCCAACACCGGCGTCACGACGGTTCTTCCCTGAACGTCAACGACGTCGTGCGATGCGCCCAAAAGCTCCATGGACGCCATCCGAGCCGACGATTCGGCGTCGCCCCAAAGCGCGCGTCTCGCGCGTTTCGCCGCGTTCGTCGTCGCCACGCTCGAGCTCTCCAGCAGCGTAGATTCCTCCACGGCTGCGCTCGGTAACCCACAAAACTTCCCTCCTCTGTGCGCGTCGTCGTACACCGTGAAGAGGACGCACGGATTGTCGTTGAAGAGCGCCAACGGAACGAGCGAGACGCGTCGTCCGTGCGCAGAGGCGTCATCCAGTTTACGAATGCGCGCGCTTCTCAAATCCTCCGAGATTCTCTGACGGTTGGCGTCGCTCAAGAGCGCGTTACCGGTACCACTGGAAAGCCCGCGAACGCTCGTCGTCGTCGTCGTCGTTGAAGAGAGAGAGAGCGTTCGACCGGCGCAAAGTTGAAACGCAGCGCGTCGGGCTGACTTCAACATCATCATAATCTTTTCGCGCGCGATACCGCCGATGGTACCGGTTCCAGACGTTCAAAACGGACTCCGAGTGACGGACGAATACCGTCGTCGTCGCCCCGACCGACGCGGGTGACGCCACCGGCGGTCGACGCGGTGTAGACTGCGGACAAGATGGGATTTTGGAGTTGAGTCAGAGGGGTGACTCAGCCAGACTGGCTCGCTCGAACGAAGACGAAAAGATGAAATCGAAATCGAAATCGAAATCGAAATCGCGATGCGAGCGGTGGATGACGGGCGTAAAATCTAAAAGGCGAGTACGCGGAAATGGTTCTCTAGTTATTCGCTAGTGTACGGAAAACAATCGTTATCGAGCTATGAAACGCGTCATCGCTTCTTGTACGAACACGCCTTGAGCGGCGGCCACGCGACGGACGCGGTAGACTTGGTACCGCCCTTGGTCGCCGTGTCGGTTGGTTTGACCCAGGTTTTGATGAGCTCGACGGTGAAAAACATCCTGTTGCGCTCGTCTGGTTCGCGTTTGAGCTTGAAACCGAGCTTGGAGAGGGCGGAGATGAAGGATGAGACGCTCGCGGCGCCATTCTTGCCGTCGAATCGCGATCGGACTTCGGCAATCCAGAGCAAGCCTCCGGGTTTTAGCACCCGGTGAGCTTCCTCGAGGAACGAACCGTAGTCGGTACCCATGAGACTGAGCGAGAAGACGGCGCAGTCGACGCTGGCGTCGCTCAGAGGAACGTCGGACATGTTGCACGCGACGACCTCGGGCGCATCCTCGGGCGTTTGCAAGTCAAACGAGTGACACTTTTGTTGCACGATTCGGGACAGCTCGGCGTCACCGCACCCAAAATCAGCGACGATCCAATTCTTTGGCGACTTTTGAAGAATCTTCGCGATGACGTGCACGGGCTTGGTGGGCCAAGATTCCACTTGCGAGCGAAATCCGGCGTGATACGCCTCGAAGAGCTCTGGCGAATCCTTCACGAGCGCGAGCCCCTCTTCACCAGTCGTTGTGTACAGTCGCTCGTTGAGCATTCTGAACTGTCCTCCGCTCAATTTAGCGCGCATCTTCTCCATGTACGACGACGCGAACGACGACGAAGACTTTTTCGTCGCCGCGACGGCTTTCGACGACGCCGGTTCCTCCTCCGACTCGCTCTCCGACGACGCGTCACCCTTGGCTAGAATCACCGGCTTCTCCGGAAGCAATTCTTCATCGTAATCGCTTGATTCGACGTCTTCAGGAGGCACCTCCTTCGTCTTCTCCTCCTCCTCTTCCCTCTTTTTCTGCTTTTGCTTCTTCTTGTCTCGCTTTTTGTAGCCGTCGCTCGCCGCGTCCTCCCGCTTGGCCGCTCGCTTCGCCTCCGCCAACCGTTTCCGTTTCTCCGCCGCCCGTCTCCTTCGCCCCAAAACGCGTCCACTCACCTTCTTCTCCCCGTCATCGCCTTTATCGTCGGCACCGTCTTTTCGCTTTGCCGTCTCGACGCCTCCACTCTTTCTCTGCTGCTGCTGCTGCAGCTGCTTGCTCGTCTTCGTCTTCTCACCTTTCCCAAGCCTTGCCGCCGACCCGCGCGCGTCCGTGCGTCGTCCCTCGTCGCCGCCCCCATCCGTCCTCTCCCAAGCCTTCTTCACCCGCGCCCCCGACGCCCGCGCGTCTCGGTCTTCTCCTCGGCGGCGCTTCGTTTCCACTTCGTGCGCTTTTTCAACGCTTCGTCTTCGCGCACCGCCGTCGTCGTCGGCGTCGTCGAACGACGGGACGTCCATGAAGACGTCATCGGCGGCGGCGGGAACCGGCATTTTTACCGTCTATCCGCGCGCTCGAAACTCTGGCGTCGCCTGCGTCGTCGTCGGCGTCGCGGCGTTCGCTCGGCGAGGCGCGCATCCAGTTTGCCTTTGGATTTCCAAGACCCCAAGAGTGTTTTGACGGTTCATGAACCGTCATTTCACATGATTACCGTAGTTTTTAAAAGACGATTTCGTTTCGGCGCGCGCGGCGTCACACCGCGCCGACGCCGACGCTCAGGTATCGACCACGCCCCGAAGGAGGCGCGCGAACCCGAATCCGCACGTTTCGAGTCTCACTCCGCGACGCGGGAAGACGCGATCGAACGTCGCGAACGAGTGTGGCGAACGAATAAAGGGAATAAAATCAGCAACCATCCGAGTCTGAGGATAAGGAAGGACGACACGAACGAAACGCGAAGATGAACTGCACGGTTCTAGTCACGGGTGGGGCGGGATACATCGGAAGTCACACGTGCGTGCAATTGTTATCCGCGGGAGCGACGGTGATCGTCGTCGATAACTACGATAACTCGTGCGAGGAAGCGCTGAACAGAGTGAAGGCGATCGTGGGTGAAGACGCGTCGAAACGGTTGACGTATTACGAAGCGGATTGTTGCGATAAGGCGACTCTGGATGGCGTGTTCGCGAAGAGTGGGAAGATTGATGCGGTGATCCACTTTGCCGGGTTGAAGGCGGTGGGTGAATCGGTGGCGAAACCGATGCGGTACTATGATAATAACATTTCTTCTACGCTCGTGTTGTGCGAGACGATGGCCAAGTACGGATGCAAGAATATCATCTTTAGTTCTTCAGCGACGGTGTACGGGGAGCCGGCGACGGTGCCGTGCACGGAGGACTTTCCGACGGCGGCGTTGAACCCGTATGGACGGACGAAATTGTTCATCGAACACATTCTCAGCGACTTGTACGTGAGCGACAAGGAGTGGAAAGTGGCGTTGCTTCGGTATTTCAATCCAGTGGGCGCGCACGCGAGCGGTACCCTCGGGGAGGATCCCAAGGGTATTCCGAACAACCTGATGCCGTTTGTGCAGCAAGTCGCCGTCGGACGCCGACCGGAGTTGAGCGTTTTCGGTAACGATTACCCGACGGCTGACGGCACCGGTCGACGGGACTACATTCACGTCGTCGATCTCGCTGACGGACACGTGGCGGCGGTAAAGAAGCTCACCACCGATCCCGACGCCGGTTTGATCACCGTCAACCTCGGTACGGGTAAAAGCACGAGCGTTTTGGAGCTCGTCAAGGCGTTCGAAAAGGCTTCTGGCAAGGAAATTCCGTGCAAGATTGTTGGCCGCCGACCGGGCGACGCCGCGGAGGTGTACGCCAAGACGGATAAGGCGTTTGAAGTACTCGGTTGGCGCGCGGAGCGCACCATCGAAGACTGCTGCGTCGATCAATGGAAGTGGGCGAGTCAAAATCCGTACGGATACCTCGGCAAGCCGGACGACGAGTGAGCGCGCACATAGAATGTTTTAATGAATAAAATCACATTGCATCAATTCCCAAACTTACTCTACCGTGAACCACATGCCAGCCGCCGGGGCGATCGGAATCGCCTTGGTGTGCTTCGCGCCGTTCTTCGAACTCGAACTCTTGAACCTGAATCGTTTGATGAGCGTCGCCAACACGACGCGCGCTTCTAAGAGAGCTAAATATTGCCCGAGGCAGTTTCTCGGACCTTGAATAAATGGCAAGTAGGCGTAGTTGCCGACGTCGTCGCTCTTACCGTCGAGGAAACGCTCCGGTTCGAACGCAAGTGGATTCGGCCATAAATCTTCGCGATGGTGCACGCCTTGCAAGCTGATGATGACCGTGGTGCCAGCTGGAATGCGGCAACCGCCGAGCACGTCGTCGTTCACGGCGCGTCTCGTCACCACCGGCACCACCGAGTACAATCTCAGCGATTCCTTGAGCGCAGAGACGTTGTAGTCGAGATGGGCGAGTTCGTCTCTCGTGGGAAGTTGTCCCGGCTTGAGCTTGCCGAGCACCTTGTTCGCCTCAGCCACAGCCTTGGCCATCTTGTCCTCATTATTGACCAACTCCCACGTCGTCCAAATCAACATGGCCGCGCTCGTCTCATGGCCGGCGAGGAGGAACGTCTTAATTTCGTAGCACATTTGTTCCTCCACCTGTGCTCCGTAATCTTTGACGTCGACGGATGCCAACACGCGGTCAAGGATGTCCGGGTTCGGGTTTTCCGCGCCCGAGATGCGCTTCTTCCATCGCATGCGAATCAAGTTGATGATATAGTTGTTGAGCGAAGAGACGCGTTTGCGATGTGCAAACCACTCCGCCGTCGGAAGGTACGTCCTCCACGGTTCCAAACTTCGTCGGTTACACTCCTCCATGATTGGCAAGTACAAGTTTGGCATGACTTCGTCGCTCTGTTCCGGCGTTAAACTGAGAATGGCTTCGGCGATGACTTGCAGCGTCAGAAGCCTAAACTCTTCGGCGAGTTCAATCGGTTCATTCTTTCCACGAATCTTCTCCAACTTTTCCGACAGCCGATCCACCGCTCTAGTCGCAATCGCGATGATGTCATCCAAGATTTCAATTCGAAGCGCGCTCGAAATCCTCTGTCTCTGTTCCTTCCACGTCTCGCCCTCGCTCGTGACCAATCCCGTTCCCAAAATCTCCAAGAATGGATTGTACGAAAACTCCGTATCCTTTTTGTAGTTCTTCAGGTTTGTCTGAAACACCCGCTTCACTAGATCCGGATCGGCTATCACGACGCAGTGTCGCTGAAAAATCTGCACTCTCGCCGGTTTCGGCGCCGCGCTCGAGCCCCAGCGCGCGAACAAGTCCCACGTGCACGGATACGACCCCACCGCCTTGAACAGCGCCACCGTGTGCCCGAGAACTGGCACGTACATCGCCGCCTGTTTCGCGCCACCGAAGCTCAACACCACCTCCCGCCTGAACCATCGAAACACGGCGTTGAGCGCGCCGACGATGCGTTCAAAGACGACGGTCCAGACGAGGTGCATGATCCCAACCACGACGAGCGTCGTTCGCATCACGTCGACGTGTGCCGTCGACATGGCGCCGGGGAATCCTATTCGAGAGTTTCGTGAGGGCGACGACGATGCGTGTGTGTGTGTGCGCGCGCGCAAGTCGCTGCGGATAGGCCGCCGGGCACTGACGTCGCCGCCGCCGTCGTCGTCGTCGTCGTCGCGTCGAGTGCATTTTGGATCAATTGTTACTGTTTACACATACGATTAAGCGGCGCACGCGATCCATCGAAATCGATCTCACGTTGGTTCGCAACGACATACTTCGACGACGACGCGCATCTCGACGCGCACGATCGACGCGGTAAAGTGTGAAGCGTGGTCGCGATCGTTTGAGTGTTCGTAGAGGACGACGAGGGCGACAGAGCGAGAGGAACGGGGGAGACGACAGACGATCTCGTTGATTGATAGCATTTTGGTGTTCAGGGGAACAGCGACTTCGACATCTTTTCGTGAACGACACCGCGCGTGCACCCGAAGGGGACTCGGGAGATAAAGTAAAAGGAAGATGGGCATCGATAGTTTGTTCATCGTGAACAACCGGACAGAGAGCCTGATTGCGGTGAAGCACTGGGGCGCGGCGACTGGGAGCGAGATTTGCGAACGCGTCTTTGAGGCGCACAGAAAAGCGCAGAGAGAGGGCGCGGATACGGATGCGGTGTGCGCGGATCAGGATGCGTATGGATTTTCGTTGACGCGCGGAGAGGTGACGTACATCGCGACGTGCTCTCGGGAGACGTCGCCGTTGATGGCGATTGAGTTTTTGAGCCAGCTTTACGACGTGTTGAAAGCGTACTTTGGCGACAACGTCACGGAGGCTGTGCTGCAAGAGCATCACGTCACTCTGTATCAGTTGTTGGATGAGATGTTGGATAGTGGTATTCCGGTGAATACGCACCCGGGAGGTTTGAAGGTGCTCGTGCCACCGCCGAACCTTTACAACCGCGTCACGTCGACGGTGATGGGTAACCAAGGCGTCATCGTGAGCGATCAGGATCCGCTCAAGTTGTTGCCGTTGCCGTGGCGCTCAAACAACATCAAGTACGCGAGCAATGAGATTTATCTCGACGTCATCGAATGCATCGATGCCACCATTGACGGAGAGGGTAAGGTGTTGAACAGCTCGGTACACGGACGAATTGAACTCAACTCTCGGTTGTCTGGCATGCCAGACATCAACTTGACGCTGAGCAACTCTCACCTCATCGACGAGTACAGTTTCCACCCGAGCGTGCGCCTGTCTCGTTTCGCTTCCGACCGCGTCATCTCGTTCGTCCCCGCCGATGGTGCTTCAACGTTGATGTCGTACAAGATTAGACCGCCACAAAACAAGGAGGAATCCAATCAATGGCAGCCGCGCTACATCAAGGCGAACCCGTGGTTGAAGACTGCCAACAGCGACAACCCGAGCTCGGTTCCGTTGCCGTTGTACATCCGACCGCAGTCTGCTTTCGGTGCCACGCACGGCCGTGTGTCTGTGGTGGTCGGTTCCAAGCCGGCGTTTGAAAAGCCCGTCGAGGCTGTCGCGTTGGAGGTTCGACTTCCGAGCCGGGTGAGCGGTGCTGATCCGAGCGCGACGCACGGTGACGCGTCATACGACGCGACGTCCAACATGGTCCGTTGGGTCATCGAAAAGTTTCCGGCGGATAAGACCCCGTGCCTCTCGGTTCAGGTGACCATGCACTCTGAAGACGATGCGGCAAGCCACGGATCCAAATCAAAGCCTGAGAACCAAGCTACTCGCCGCGTCCACTTGCAGGAACTCGTGGATATTAACGCATCCTTCAAGGTTCCGGGTGCTTCCGTCTCTGGAGTTAAGGTTGAGACGCTTCAGGTTCGCAACGAAAAGTACAAGCCCACGCAAGGCGTGCGTTATCACACGCGTTCGGGCGCCATCATTGTTCGAGCCTAAGCTACCATAGAGGTGTAGAGTCGTCGCCGGTTCCACGTCGGCGTAGTGTAAATTAATCAAATACGCTAATACGTTTCAATTCGCTCTCGTCCATTCTCGTTCGTTGATTGAGATGCGCGCGCTTCGAGACTGATTACTTCACAACGTGACTCGGCGTGACCGCGCATCATGCTCGCGTCGTCCACCAGCGCGTTCGCGCCCTCGCTACCGCGCGTGCTCACCTCGTCGCGTTCGACCGCTCAACGACTCTACCGCTCTGCGAGACGAGCAACGACGACGCGTGCGGCAACGGAGGCGTTCGACGCGTTGAATCTCTTTCTGTACGACACCACGAATGCGTTAGACGCATCCATCGGCGGGGACGTTCTCGGCGGAGGTACCGTCGGGGCGACGACTTACGTAACCGTACTCGCGGCTGGGATATTCACCTCGCTGTCACCGTGCACGTTGAGCGTGCTGCCGCTGACGATTGGGTATATTGGAGGATACGGAGGCGGAGGAAAAGACGAGGATGCCGAAACGCGCGCGAAGACGGTGCGCGCAGCGAGCGTAGCGTTCGCGGCGGGCTTAGCGAGTACACTGGCTGCGCTCGGTGTCGGTGCCGCGAGCTTCGGCGCGGCGTATGGGCAAGGGATTGGAGACGGTTTGCCGACGGTGGCGGCGGCGTTGGCGATAGCGATGGGTTTGAACCTCTTAGAGGTTTTCGAGTTTACTTTTCCGTCGTTTGGTGCGAATTTCGACCCAAAGTCGGTCTCCGTCCCTCCCTTTGTGCAGGCGTACATCGCTGGCGCGGTATTTGCGCTCGCGGCATCGCCATGTGCGACCCCGATTTTGGCCACGTTGTTAGCTTACGCCGCTTCCAGCGGAGATCCCGCCTCTGGCGGCGCTCTGTTGTTAACGTACACGTCGGGTTACGTGGCGCCGTTGTTATTTGCCGCCACGGCGACGGATGGCCTCAAATCGGTCATGGCACTCCGGGAGAAGAGTGGATGGGTGAATCCTACGAGCGGTTTTCTCCTCGTCGCCGGCGGCACGTACGCTTTTTTATCACGCGTGGTTCCACACGCGACTGGAATGGCTTGAGGCGTATATGACTCGTACTTGAGCTTGCGCGCGCGCGTACATTTGTAAGACTACTATGCTTTGTTTGATATTATTCACAACCGCCGCAAAGCGATACTCTAACTGTCTATCGTTGTTGTCTAGTGGCGCTGCATGAGATACATGAGAATGCTTCCGGCGATGCCGACGTTTAGGCTCTCCATCTCCCCCGACATCGGGATGGACACGGGCTTACACACGCGAAGGGCTTCATCGCTCAAACCTTGACCCTCCGTACCGAGCACGAGACACGCCTTGGCGACGCTAGAGATTCGTTCAGGATCGACGTCGGCATCCGCACTTGGCTCCGCCGCATACAGCTCGATTCCGGCATCCTCACTCGCACTCACCAGCTCATTCACTGAGTCAAAGGCGACGAAATTGACACGAAACGTCGCCCCTCGCGCCGCGCGCATCGCCTTATCGTTGAACGGATCGCACGTTCCCGGTAACAGCGCAACCGTGTCCCACCCAAACGCAACCGCGGTACGAGTTAGCGTTCCCAGATTCCCCGGGTCCTGCACCCCTTCCACCGCGAGCACGCGAACCGTCCCATTAGCCTTTGCTCGTTTCGTAAACTCTCGTGCGTTCACGATCCGCGGCGCTTCAAACTCACCCACCGCGTCCAAACCATCGGCGTTGTTGACCCCTGCGCACTTTTTCAACACATTCGCTGGCGCGCGAATCACCCTCTTTGCCCGCACCCCGATTGCATCCACGTCCGCCCAATCCGCCACGAACAACACCTCAGCCTCTCGCGACGTTGCCGCGCTTCCAAAACACTCTCGCATGAGCACGCTCGACGATAACACGACCGAGTTGGTCTCTTCTCGGAACCGTTTCGATTTGCACAGTTTCGCAAACCTCTTCACCGTCGGGTTCTCCCCGCTCGTCACCCGCTCCTCTCGCGCGTCCGAACCCGCGCTCGCGCGCGTCGTCGTCAAGACGCGTCGCGGTGCGTCGCCGACGGGTGGTTCGCGACGCAGGCACGGGCGCGAGAACGCGTTAGGACTACCGCCGCCGCAGTGCGTTTGCAACTTCTGGTTCGTTAAACGCGACGCGAAACGCGACGCCGTCGCGGGACGTATCATCTCACGAAGGATGGCGTCGAATGAAGACGACGACGACGACAACGCTCGACGACGGAGAGTAGACGCGCGCGTCGCGATGTGTCGTGAAGAGTTGCTACAATTAGACTACAAAGTATCTAAACCGGCTGCGCGCAGCGCGTCTTCCGCCGCTCTGTTCAGTTCCGTCTCTGCAGCGCGCACCACGTCGAGGGCGCGAAGCCGCGCGGCGCGCATTTCATCCAATGAATTTGCCGATGCCCTACCACCCAGCGCGGCGCCGCTGCTCGCGCGGGTCGTCGCCATGGGATCGAGCCGGTCGATGTATCCGGATGGCAAAGCGCGCTCGGCTGCGTCGGCGGCTCGACGCGTCGTATGAGAATCGGCCGCGCATTTCCAATCCAAACGCGCGCACTCGACGTTTAAACGACTGTTGAGCTCGCGAAATCCCGGTCCGTGGTCTGCGTGGACGTTGTGTGCGAGCTCGTGGAGCAGCGTTCGTCTGATGGTTACATAGTCCCGAAATCCGCGCAAGTCGTCAGTGCGCAAACGCAAGTGAATCTCTGCACCCTGGTTCACGTTGTACCCGAGCACGCACGATTCCGACACCCCCACCTTACCCTCAGGCGGCATTTCCCGAAGCTTCGGAACCCTCCATCCATGTTTATCCATCACGCCGACTATCCCGGGATCCGTGGCTAACCGTTCCAAGAGCTCGACGGCTTGGCGTTTCGTCGGTTTTATGAAATCCGGCACGTCTAGCGCATCGATGTCACCGAACCTATGCGACGTCGACGTGGACCCCCCACCTCCACCGCGCCCACCGCTCGCGCTCGACGGAACCAGCCCGCACCGAACCAACTCGCGTCGGTCCTCTTCCTCAAAGCCGCGAATCCGATAATCCTTCCCTCGTTCGCGTTCGAGCGCCTCCGCCTCTTCCGCGCGCGACCCGGTCACCATCAATCGCAACTTTTTGAGCGTTTCTTCAGGCGGCAGCACCGACGTCGACGTCACGTTCGCGACACCCGACGGCGCGCACCACTTCTTCGTCGCACCGTGCAACCGTGTCGTCGACAACGACAACCCGAGCTCGTTCGCGAACGCGACGACGACGTCACCGAAAGTCACGGACGTCGCAGACGAAGGGACGGTGACGGTGACGTCCGCGCCGCCGTGACGCGCGGTGACGGCGACGAAGCGCTCGTCGGCACTCATGAGGCGCGACGCACACTGCGGGTGCCTTCACTTTTCCGCGCTCCGTTTGGTCTGTCTTCGCCCATGCGCGTCGCCAGTCCCACCGAACGCGTCGTCGGTGTCGTCGCATCGACGTCGACATCGGGGTGGTCTCATGGGGTCTCCAGCGCGCGCGTGGGTCTTTCAAACCTTCGTCGTCGTCCACGTCGGACGTGCGTTGAAACGCCCGATGGTCGTTATCGGTTCCAACCGTCTTTTAGCAAAGCGAAAGCGAACGAGTTCGATGCCGATGCCGATGTCGACGCCACGTTGCGGCGCGTGATGGATCCGTCGGCGTCACCGTTGCGCGTGCTCGGCGTCGAACTCGACGAGGGCGCGATCGGTATGGATGCGTCGGCGTTGCGAAGCGCGTATAGGCGGGCTATGCGCGACGCGCACCCAGACGCGCCGAAAGGATCGACGGAAGCGGCGCTTCGCGTGCAACGCGCGTACGAGAGCGCGGTTAAAACACTTAGTGGGGATGGGACGATCGCGGCGACGCTTCGACGGGAGGGTGGGTTATCGACGGAGGATCCGTTTTCGGCGACGTCGCTCGCGCTCGAGTTTGACGGAGCGGAACGCGTCTTCGTCGACGAGACGCGGTGCGTCGGCGACGCGAATTGTTCGAGTTCGTGCGTGCGCGCTGCGCCGAAATCGTTTTACACGGCGAGCGATACCGGGGCGGCGCGATGGATCGAGCGCGATGGATCGAGCTCGAATGTAGACGAGACTGCCGTTCGCGACGAATGGTTGGCTTCGCAGCGTTGTCCTCGCAGTTGCATTTATTACGTCACTGAGCGACAGCGCTCGTACCTCGCGGAGCTTTTGCGTGGCGCCATAGAAGGCGAAACGTCGATCGACGACATCGGTCCGCTCATATCCGAACTCCTCGCCAAGGCGGAGTACGAAAATGGTCGAGCCGCCGGCGCGCGAAGCGCCGCTCCTCGCTCGCCGACATCGTCCACGCGGTGGGTCGACTGGTATTGAACGACGGCGACGACATGTAGTAACACACACACATATAGATACAAGTTTCGATTATTTACACACGCCAACGACAAAAAGAAAACACACACGCGACATTACTGGTATTCAAAATGAATCCGTCAAGTCGATGCAATTTCCACACATCGTCTTACTTCCGTGCTTGCCGCCGCAAAGCCAGCAAACGTCACCTTTCTTGAATTTACCCTGGAATAGATCCTCTTGGTTCACCCCCGTGCCGCCGCACTGTCCGCACGCCTTGTAACCGGTGCCTCGACACACCGGGCACTCCTTCTTCGCGCGCGCGACGAGTTCTTCTTGCGAACTCGAGTCGAAATTAATCGGACCCGAAGACGACGACGCCTTCGTTTTGACGCGAGAAGACGACGAGGACGACGAGACGTCGCGACGGCTGGGAACGATCGCCGGTTTTGCGATGTTGCCGAAGGGTTTCGCGATGGAAAACGGCATGGATCGATACGAGCGGACGTGACGTGCGCGAGAGAGACAATGAGGGTGTGGCAAAGCGAGTTAGTTACACGCTTCAGACGCCGTTACACGTCAAAATAGATTTGTGATATTAATAAGTCACTTCAACTCGTACTTGAACGTCACCGGCGGCGGTGCGGGTGGTTCGGGAATTTTACCCCATCCCTTGAGCTTGTACGCGACGCGTTCAAGATCGGCGATGAGAATGGCTTCGCGCTTGCGAAGGACGTGGAGAGTGGCGCTACGAGACCGACTATTTGCGCGCATCTCCGCCTCGCTCGGACGCTGGGCGTCATCCATGTGTAAACCCCACTTGCGTTCGAGTTTTTTCGAGCATTTATCGGGGTGATTGGCTTGAGCCCACTGCCAAAGCGGGAAATCATCGCGGATGACTTCATAGTCGCGGAAGAAATCGACGACGATGGCGCACTCACTGTGCTTCCACGTCAAAATGCCAAGACGGCCATGTTCGGGCATGATCTCAAAGGCGCCGTGCATACCGCGGCGCATTTCATCGAATTCTTGGTTGAGCGCGATGCGAAGTGCCTGGAAGGTGAGCTTGGCCGGGTGCATCATTTGGTACTCCTTACCCTTTGCCTTGGCAACGAGCGCCGCAAATGCCTTGGTGGTGCTCGGCAACGATCCGTCTTCGCGAGCCAAAATGATGGCGTCAGTGATGCGGCGCGCGGCCCCTGGATCGGTAGTTTCGCCGTATTCGTGAATCACTCGGCGAAGCTCTTCGCGCGAGACGAGTCGGAGGTATTCGCTCGCCGGAACGCCTCGTTCGACGTCAAAACGCAAATCAAGAGGACCGTCTTGCTCGGGTCTAAACCCGCGAGACGCGTCGTCAAACTGCGGTGAGGAGATACCAAGGTCTAAGAAAACGCCAGAGGGCTTGACACCGAGCGGCTTGAGCACCTCCGCCATGCATCCAAATGGAGCGTGATGAATGGTAAATCTCGGGTCTTCACGTTCGAGTTCCTTACCAACCTTAATGGCTTCGGGATCCATGTCGAACGCGTGCAAGCGACCTTCAGGTGAAAGCGCGGCCAAGATACCGCGAGTGTGTCCGCCTCGTCCGAACGTACCGTCGACGTAGACGCCGGAACGATCCGGGGCGACCAAAGCGGCGATAGTTTCCGCAAGCATGGCGGGCGTGTGCGTGCCGTACGCTTGCTCCGTGGCGCGAACACCGAAAGTACTCTTCTTTGCCACGGTGACGGACACGTTTCGCCCTCCAAACCGCGCGCCGTCGCGCTTCAAAGCCTCAAGTCGACCCGCTTCATCGACAAAGGTTATAAAGCCGGCACCCTTTGCCGCCCCCGTTTGCGGATCGCGCAACAATCGAGCTGGGCCCACGATTGCACCGCAATCCGAAAAGTATTTGTACACCTCATCCTCGTTTGCGCTGTGCGGCAGATACTTGAGAAACACCTCGTATCCTTCCTGCGCGCTTCCTTGCGCGGGAGCTCTGGCAGCGGCGGTGTTCACGGCCGTAGTTGGCGCACCGCTCGCAGTGGCGCTCCTCGGCGCCGCACATCGGAAGCACGATGTTCTCCTCGCAAAGTTACTGCAACTGCACGCCCCACACGTCCAATCGTCCGCTCGTATTTCGTGCGTGACCGACGGCATCGGCGAATTCGCTGCTTCGTACGAAACCGACGAGTTGGTCGACGCGCCTCCTCCGAACAACGGCGGTCTCGAACCCGATTCCTTCGGCGGCGGCGCATCCTTCCCCGGCGTCACCCCACCGTTCGTCGCAATCACTACGTCACCCTTATCGACCACCACCTTCAACTCCACGCCGTCCAACGTCTTCCCATCGAACTCTTTCGCCAGTCGTTCCGCAGCCTTTTCGCTCTTCGCAGTGACAAACGCCTGTCCACCCGGCGGTTTCGGCCCTTTCCCGTGCGTTCCCCACATCCCGACCATGACCTCGGACACGTCCATCCCGAGAAACGCGCTCACGCTCCCCGCGTTCGCCGTTTTGGTCAATCCAACGACGCGAACGCGCGTCGGCGCACCGCCGCCATCTTCCTCTTCAGTGTCTTTGCGTCTCTTCTTCGTCGACCCACCTTCGTCGTCCGACGCCGCCGAGCGCTTGTCCTTTTTGTCTTTTTTATCCTTCTTCTCCTTCTTTTCCTTTTTTGCCGATTTCGGCGACGACGAACCCATGACGAGCGACGCGTCGACGCGCGCGAGCTTGCGTCTGCCGCCGCCAGCGGCTCTCTGCGCTCGAAGATGAAAAGTGCAGAGACATTTGGCGTCGTCCAGTCTTTGGGGTGCGATTATTAAAACGCGCGGCTAATGAAAGAATGCGCGCTCATACGAATGCGACGGGGTTATAACACGAACAATATCTACCGACCACTCTCGCGAAAGATGCGGCGTCGTTCACGTCGCCATGACGTCGGATTCGCGAGCGACTTGGATGATGCGTTCGATGGATAACGGAGCGTTTCGCGACCGAGCGTTGAAGAGAATCTTCGATAGTGCGTCCGCGCGGTCTGGTGGACGCGCAGCGCGGAAGACGGCGGCGTGTGCCAGAGGTGGTTTTCGTTCGGGTTTGACTCCGAGGTAGAGGAGGTCGGCGGATCGGACGACGGCGGTTTCGGCGTCGACGTCGAAACCGTTTGGACCGACGAGGAATCGACCGAGGCGATTCGTCGGCATCTCGATAGGTGAACCGAGCGCGCGCGGGGCTGATGAAACCGCACCAGTCGCGGCGATGACGACAGGTTCGTCGTCGCCGGTGATGAAAAAGGCGCCATCGTTCGATTTCGCGAGGGTGACGATTTGCGCCGCCAGGGCGCTCGTGGCGTCGGGCATCACCACACCGGCGCGCTCCAATACCCCAGGCGCGCCTTCGTCGCGGTTGAAAAACGCCGACGTGCGCGCGTCTCGCCAGTTTAACACCAATGGCGTCGTCCCGGTCTCGTACGCCGCCTCTCTGTGGTAGAAAATCAATCCGTCCAATTCAGCGCCAACGTCGCCGGCGTACGCCACTTCCAGTCCCTCCGCCGTCGCCTCGAACCAGGGCGTGGCTACAAAGGCGAAATCCCTGCCCAACGCCCTGTTTGGTGCCTCGCACGCCTCGCACTCTTGCGTCAACCGAGTGTGCGCCCAAAAAAATCTAAACTCGACGTCGCACTCGTACATCGAAGCTCCGTTCCACGCCATGACGTCCAACACGTAATACCTCCCGCTCCTCGACGCCTCCGCGTCCGAGCTCACCCCGTCGCGTCGTCCATAGTCCTTCCTCGCCCGTTCATCTCCAGTGAAGACGCAATCGAGAATACAAAAGCAATCCCCGCCCCGTCCTCGGCTCGTCCTCGCGCTTCCGCCCGGCAACGCCGACTGAAACGTCGACAACGTCGTCCCATCTCTCGCGCTTCTCGCCACCGTCTTCCCCCGCGAAGCGACGACGAGACACCGCGTACCCCTCGGTCGAGGTCGAACGTACCACTTCTCGCGAAGATCTCGAGGTGCGTCGTCCCACATCCACTCGGGCATCGTCAAGACTTCTTCAAAAGTGTTTGGTAAAGCGCCCGCCGCAGACGACGAAGACGAATCCGCCTCCCTCGCGCGTCTCTCCGCGTCGTCAGCGCCGCGCATCGCCTCGTCCGACCCACCACCGATCGCGATCGACCGTGCGTACGCCAGCGCATCGCGCTTCGACTCGCGCTGTCTCACCAGCGTCGCCTCGCGGCGTCGTTCGGACGCGCTCGCGCGACCGCCGGCGCGTTTCAACGACATTCTCTGCATCGTGCGAAAATGCGACGTTCGGGACGCGACACGGACCAGTTCGGTCGCTCGAGGCGAAAGGAGTGCTTTCACCACGTCGCGCGCGACGAGTTCGGTCGACGGACGCCCGGCGCGGCGCGCGCTGCGGTCGTTCGCGTCGCGTCGAGCGGTGCTCTCATGTATAAATATAGACTCGGACATTCGATCAATATTGAAATGATCTTGAGTCTGTGTATAAAAGGGAGATGAGTAGACGCACGTGTGTGTATCCAATTGACGAGTCATGACTCGTTCGTTAGCCTGTTCACCAAAACGGTTAAAGCGTTACTCGACAAAATTTGTGCCACATTCATCGACGCGCTCGACGTTCGCGAAGTCGCCTCGCGGCGCCGACCATCGACGCGAGCGCACGCTTGTTTGTGCTCCGGTTCTGGTTTCCAGTCTTCCTTCGCCGGCTCGCGCGTCCTGTGTGTGACGATTCGAGCGCGAACGCGACGGTTGGCTTGGCTTGGACTCAATTGGATTACCATACCAGCGAGCGGTACTCCGGCGAGTCTCGCGGAGTGACGGGGGATTTGGTGAACCATGAAGCGCGTGAACGTCGCCGACGTGGATGGTTCAGTCACGTCGCGCGACGGCGACGGTGACGCGCGACGCGAGAATGCTACGGTGACGTGCGGAGGCGATTCAGCGACGTCGGTCGACGTCGAGTCGGCCAAACGGGAGACGAACGGTCGCGAGTCGCGAATGTTACTCGACGATAGTCTCGGCGCGCGCGTGCGACGGGCGTTGGTGTTGTGGTTTGTGTGCGCGAGGCGGGTGATGCCACAGATTCTCTTGGCGGGATTGACGGGCGCGGGCGCGCAGTGGCTGAAGAGACGGGCGTGCGACGACTCGCAGAGGTACTCAAGCGAGTGTGCGTACGCGCTGCCGATCGACGCGCACGCCGCCGTCGGGGTAATTCTTTCATTTTTACTAGTGTTTCGGGTTGTTCAAGCGTTTCGGAGGTACGAAGATGCCAAACAGGCGTTGATCGATATCAAATGCTCGATGCGGTCGTGCTTCGCGCTCGCAGACGTGGAGCTGGCGGACGCGGGGAGCAAATCGAATTCGGTGGACTCTTCGAGAGCGCATAGACTCGCGGAGATTCGCAGATTTATGGATGCATCGTATGCACTCATGCGGCAAGCTGTACGCGATTCGCGTCACGGTGTCCGCGACATCGACGCCGCCAGTGGCAAAGTGGACACGGATACGGAGGCGTTGCTCGCCGACGAGTACAGCAAGCCTTCGTTGTCTGCGGTAACGTCCATCGAAGAACGCAGAGTGCTGGCACGATTCAAAGCGCAGAGCAGGCCCGCAGTGGCGATGTCATTTATGCTGAATCAAGTGCAGAGGGCGCTTCAGGATGGTACGCTCAGCGAAAAGGCAACGCTCGAAGTGTTTAAATACTCGCAGAAAGCGCTCGATTCATATCGTGAGACGCTAACGTTGGTTGAAACCTGGGCACCGCGTGAGTACACACACAGTGTCACCGTACTACTTTTCGCATTCGTCTTTTCTATCCCGTTTGCTCTGACACAAGTCACTGATTGGAGGACGCCGTTGGTAAGTGCGACGGTGGCTTGGCTCTTTTACGGTGTCAATGAAATTTCGGTCGCGCTAGAGGACCCATTCACCTGGGCGCTTCCTTCTCATCCATTGAGAGCCATCGGGGCAAGAATACATCAGGAGATGCAAGCGTTCAACATGAAGGATGGCGTGTTCGATGACGAAATAGAGGGAGAAAAGACAGACTACGAGGAGATAGACACTCAAAGCTACAAGTCGAAAAGGAAAGTGTCTTGGTTCATCACAGACTGCTTCGCATGGAGGGATACCGTATTGCCATACATCTACAAGCAACTTTTATGCGCCGCATGCGTCGGTGCTGGCGCACAATTCCTTAAAGTCGCTGTCTGTGGACACGGGATCACGAAATCTTCTGAGTGCTTAGTGACGTTTGACATCTCGGCGCATGCAGTGTTGGCCATTCCCTTATCATTCTTGCTCGTGATCAACACAGACTGGGGCTACGATCGGTATATATCGGCGAAACGTCTCATAACCTCTCTTCAGAATGACATGCGCTCGCTAGTGACGATATCTTCAATGTTCGTGGCAAGCGATGACGCGACAAAAAACAATTCTGAGTCGTCAGAGGTGAGGCGTTTCACAGACATTCTTTTCAGCTTGAATCGTATTCTCGTTCGTGAGCTGATGATTCGCGACCCGCACGGTAAGACTATAGATCTTGAGGATTGTCTAAAGACCGACGCGTATGGGTGCGGCCGCAAGTTGTGCAACCTGCTCACAAAGGAGGAAATGGATGAGGTTCGTTCCATGCCCATGCACAGTCTTACGACTTGGGCGGCGGTCCGAATCAACAATATTTTCAATCGAAACCTGCAAAGCGGTCATGTTTCTGAGAGGTTCGCTTCAGACGCGTACCGCCGTGTGTGCTCTGCGTTACAAAACGTCCAAGGTTTGTTGCGTATCATTTCAACTCCGGTACCGAAGCACTTTCGTCATTTGCTTCAGCTGACGCTGTTGTTTTATGTGTTCACAATGCCCTTTGTTTTGAGTGTTAGGTACCGCTGGCTAACCGCCATACCCTCGACGCTCGTCGCGCTGGCGTTCTACGGAGTGGCCGAAACGTCGACAGGGATGATGGAGCCTTTCGGTTGGAATGGACCACGACATGAACTCGGCGAATTGGGCACGAGGATGGGTCTTTTCCACGAGCGACTGCACGCGCTCTCATCCCACCTGACGGGCGGAAGCGATGTATGGAATACACTCGAAGACGAGCTACATGTGCTTGAGACTGTGATGCTTTCTCACACAAAGTTGATGGGGCTCGGATCTTCGTCTCTGAACTTTGACACACTCTCTCGCGCGCCCTCGATTCACTTGAAGAATATATCGAAAAGAGAGCGCGCATTTAAAAAGTTTGCACGAAAGAGCGGGATGGCACTTCGTTCAGGGTGGAGTTTCGTGACGTGTGTCCTCCACTTCAAGGGCACGGTACTTCACGACATCTTGTTTCAAATATTATTCAGCGGACTCGTCGCCCTCGTCGCAAACTTCATGAAGGTTCATTATTGCGGAGACAACGTGAAGGAAGTTCAGTCTTGCTCGGTCACGTTCGATTCAAACGGACACATCATGACTGGTGCGCTGATTGGTTTCACGATTGTGTTTAGATTGTCCATCTCTTACAAGCGCTACTACGATGGCAAAGGTGCCGTTGGCAGAATCGTAAACAACGTGCGATGTCTCAATCTTGGCATGAACACCATGATTCAGAGATGTTCGGGTGGTAATAAGACAGAGTTGTCGCTTCTGTCTGATGTTCAAGAAATTCGACGACTCTCGTGCGTGCTTGTGGGTTTTATTCGTCAGACGATCCGTGAGTGTCGACATGGAATTGAGCCGTATGCCAAAGCGTTTCGGCAACCAACCACAGACGAGTTGCTCGACGATCCTCATGGATGGCCGTCCTTATCCATTCTGCTCACTGATGAAGAAAAAGTAAAATACGCCAAGTGCTCATATCACGCACGCATTGGTATTTGCAGCGCTAAAATTACACGCATCATCGAACGCAGACGCAAACAGAAACTCGTGTCAGATCGCAATGCTTTGGACATGATTTACTGCGTGCACTCTTGCATCGACGCTAGCACAGACATCGAGCGCATCTTGGCGAGCGGAATGCCGCAACCATTCGTGCATCTCATAGATATCGCATTGTTTTGGTTTACAATCTCTGTACCGTTTGTCTTTAGTGTCAACTATAAATGGTTAGCACCGCTACCGGCAATGCTGGTTTCGACTGCACTGTACGGCATCGTACAACTTGGAAGCATCTTGGAGGATCCTTTCGGCTGGGAAGATCCCAAACACGATCTCACAAAAGTGAGCTGGTCGATTTATACCGAATCATTCGCGATACATGAATCTTCATTCCGCACGCTCGGTCGGGATGAGAAGGGGATTCGCTCGGGCATAGACTCCCTCATACTCAGCGGGGCTGGCGCGCCGAAGGCGCTGCGACAACCAACCACACTGGAAGCAATCCGTCGTCGTCGTGGCGGTGAACGCTCGGACTCGAGCTCATACATTATGCGCCTATTGAAAGTTCGTGGCACGGTTTTCCCTTTTGTCTGGCCGGTCATGATGATCGTAATGTTGATTGGTATCGGCGCACAATTCGTGAAAATAAAAATATGCGGCGATGGCGTCACAGATCACACTCAATGTGATCTCATCTTCGCGCCTAGCGCTGTATCCATCATCGGGCGCATCTTCACCTTCGTGATTGTGTACCGTTTCTTTTTTGCGTTTCAGTTGTTCTACGAAGCGAAGACGGGTATCTATGACATCTTTCATAATCTCTTCTTGCTCAACGTGCAGGCTTGCTCGTTCCTTGACGACGATCCAACGGGCAACAAACGTGACAGAGGTCAAATCGATGTCAAGGCTGAGATATTGCGAGGAACAAGTCGGCTTATCGATACGATGAACCGAGTTCTGTACGAGCGTGCCGATGATTGCACGTTGACCGTGTACGAAAGATTGCTGGATCAGCCCATCTTGAAAATCGCGACGGATTTAGTGTCACTAATTGAGGGAGCTAGACTCGGCGGTCACCTGGGAAACAGGCACGCGTCGATCATGGTGGACGCCGTCAACAAAGCTCTTCGCGCGCACTCCTCGTGTAAGCGAGCGCAAATCGCATCCGTTCCGTACGGAGTGAAGCACATGCTCAACTTGGTTGTGCTCGTGTGGTTGATTTCTGCGGCGAGCGTCCTCGTCGCCACCTTCAAGTACATGACATGGCTACCGCTCGGAGTGCTAGCGATTATTCTGTATGGATTATTGGCCATAGCGCGGTTTATGGAAAAACCATTCCGAGCGCAATCATGCGAAATCGATCTGCACGCAATCAGGAAATCCCTCGTAGAGTCTTGCCTTGACACGCATGTGCACTCTTCAGCGCGCGTCGACGCCGCGGGGAGCCTTGAAAAATGTGTCGACGGCACCCAGGCGCGCGCTGAGAGCAAGCCTCTCACCGACGAATCTGCAGCGATGGCTGACGTCCCTTCGGCTTGGACGTTCCCCACACAGCGGCGATTCCGCGGCGCTAAGTGGGGACTGTTTCTGGAATGGTTTGCGTTCCGCCAGACGTTAGTCATCCCGCTGTTACCGCACGTGTTGCTCGCGTGCGGTTGGTCCGTCGGCGTTTATTTCATCGCACACTCGGTATGCACAGAATCAGAGCTGTACGAAACCTTGCAATGCCGGATACTCATCGGAGATGAAGCGCACGTCGTCTCTACTCCGATCTTTGGTTTCTGCATCGCGTACATTCTCAGCGCCGGCTTTGCGAGGTACTACTCGGCTCGAAAGTCGCTCGACGACTTGTTTGATAACGCCAGACATCTCACGATGGAACTGCGTGTTCTCTTTCCAGAAGGCGTGGATAAAGTCAAAAGAGATTACTCCACCGAGTTGCTCCACGAGCTCGACTCTTTGGTTGCGCTGATACGCCAATCCATTCGCGAAGCGCGCATCGGGTTCCCGAAAGCACTGGACGTGCACTCGTCATGCTCTCTATCCGAATCCGCGTTAGAAGACGATTTTGTCGGTACACCGTCGACGAAAGACTTCATGATGCCGGCGGAGCGAAACGAATACGCCGGCTGTTCGGCGAACATGCGAGTCATCAAATGCTTTGCGCGTTTGCAGCGCAGTATTTCAATGCTTCGTCAATTTGACGACGTGTACGAACAACGACGATACCGACTTCACCGAACCGTCGCGGCGATCGTCGACGCATGGAGCGAGTGTGAAGCGGTTTTGACGACGCCGGTTCCGCCGTACTACGTGAGCTCCATTCTCATCATTTGCGTCGTTTTCGTCGCCACGGCACCCCTCGCGTGGATTTCTTCTTACGGCAAAGCCGTCGTCATCCCGATCGCCATCCTCACGTTCCTCGTGTACGGCGTCCTGTACGAGGCGCAGCAGCTCATGAATCCATTCTCATGGGCGCCAACTTCGCACGATCTCAGCGCTTTGGGATTACGCGTTTCGCGACTCTCGCAGACGCCGAAAAAAATTCATCATTGAAAATCTGAAATATGTAATACAACTCATCTTCTCAGGCAGACAAACGCTTTCTACCCTTCCTACGTCGGCGAGCGAGCACACGTCGCCCACCCGCCGTCGACATTCTCGACCTATACCCGTGTCTACGCTTACGCACGAGATTACTCGGCTGATACGTCCTCTTTGTGTTGCAAAGCATCCCATCCTCAGTCGCGTCTTCGCCGCCGCGCGTCGCCGGATCTTCAATCACAACATCCGTCACCGCGCCCTCGCCGTAATCCTCGCGCGGAAGATTGACGTAATACCCACGACTCGGTGCGATGATCGCCTCGCTCGCGGCTCGAATCGCGGCTCGCACGCGCGCCGCGTCGTCCGCCAGACGACCCTCGTCCAAAACAAACGATCCCAAACCCGAACTCAGCGAACCCGCCGTCGTCGCCGTCGTCGTCGTCGTCGCGCCGCGTTCCATCACCGCAATCTCCCGCGCGTCGAACATCCAACCCGACGCCGTCATCGTCGTCGTCGTCGTCGTCGTCGTCGATAGCTTCCCTCGGTCGTACGCACCCACACCCACACCGTCGTCCTCCTCCTCGCGCGTCGCCCCACGGTCGTTCGTCGACGCCCGCGGCGCCGTTCGCGCGCTCGAACCGACGACCAATCGGGACGCGCGTCCTCGACCCGCGCGCGCGACGAGCGACATCATCGTCCGTCCTTCCGCCCGTCGCGTCGCGTCGAGTTTTCTCGAGTTTTCTCGAGGTTTTCTCTCGGAAAGGCTCGTCTCGTCTCGTCTCGTCTCGGAAACATCGAATCGTTTCTCGGAAACATCAAAACGCGCGTCCGTCATCGTCGCGCGCGACGTCAGTCGGACGCGGGCGACGTCGGGAACGACGCGCGGTCGGTCGGGTTGGATTGTTTAAATTTATCGTCGATCGAATCGTCGATCGATCGATCGATCCATAGCGCGCGGGCGCGCGCGAACGCGTCGGTCGGCTCGGCAACGGAATCGGAAACGCCGCCATGGTTTCGACGACGAAACGAAACGCGCTTCGCGATGCGGTCGGACGCCGATCGGGGACGACGTCGAAGGCGTCGGGGATTATTCATCGGAAATTCGGTGAGGGTGAGGCGCTGTTCGAGCGGTATTACCGCGCGCAGGGGATTTGTTCGACGAGTGATTGCGATGGTGACTTCGAGCGCTTTCTCAACGCTTTGCGAACGCCGTTACCGGCGACGTTTCGGACGCACGCGAATCACCCGGGGAGGAAAACCGTAAACGACGCGATTGAAGCGACGAATCTCGCGGTCCGCGTCATGGAGAACGCGTGGGAGGCGATGAATCCGTCGGGGGAGATGAAGAGAGGACGGCCGGCGGTGCCGCGAGAACTGTTGGACGTGTTCGAGCAAAGCGCGAAGAATGGAACGGGGGCGAGACAGGAAATCGTGAGCATGCTTCCGGTGTTGGCGCTCGATCCTAAACCCGGGACGAGAGTTTTAGATGTGTGCGCGGCGCCCGGACAGAAGACGATGCAGTTGTTGGAACGCGTGCGGCCGACGAGTGGAGAGGGAACGGCGGGCGTCGTACATGCGAACGACGCGCATCCGGGGCGAGCGAGAACGCTTTTAGACGCGATAGATCGTCACGGGCGTTCGGTGGGAGAACGCGTTGGTTTGCTCGTCACGCGTGCGTTCGGACAGGATTTACACTGTCCGTTGTTTGCGAATGGGGATTTGAAGAGGGAGTCGCGGCGCGTCGAGGCGATTTCGTCAGATGTCGAACGACGAGACGCGTTGATTGAGTTGGGCGGGTACGATCACGTGTTGGCAGACGTTCCGTGTTCGGGAGATGGGACGATTCGTAAGGATCCAGACGCGCTCGTTCGATGGCACACGGGTATAGGGAACGAGTTGCATACAACGCAATTAGCGGTGGCCAAGCGGTGCGCGCGATTGCTTAAACCGGGCGGCACCATGGTGTATTCGACGTGTACGTTCAATCCGATTGAAGACGAAGCCGTCGTCTGTGCGCTTCTCGCGGACGAAGATTTATCGCTAGAGCTCGTTCCGGTGGATTTCGATAAAATACAAGGCAGAGAGGGTTTGTCGTCTTGGAAAGTGGGGGAGAATCACGTATGCGAAGACGCCTCGGACGACGCCGACGTCGCCATCAAGTGGTTCGCAGACTTGAAGAGCGCTACGAAACAGGGCGTGGGACGTTACGTCTCAAGCATGTGGCCTCCTGAAAAGAATGTGATTAAAAAGTTCAAAATTGAGCGATGTCGGCGGTTTCTGCCGCACGATGCGAACACTGGTGGTTTCTTTGTGGCGAAATTACAACGGAGAAACGACGAAGACGTTCGTCGCGCATTCGCGTCCTTCATCGAGAGCGAGCTCGAGCTGCGCTGTCACGGGCCAGCGGCACAAAAAAGCGAGAAGAAGAATAAGAAGCGAAAGGTTACATCGATGGAAGAGCGAGACGAGGTGTTGGATCGTCTCGTGCCTGTTCATAGAATGTCGAAAGAACTCGCTCAAACGCTTCGAGAGAGATTTGGTTCAAAAAATGTACATTATTCGATAGATTCGAGTCGTAAGCACGTGTACGTGGGCGTGTCGACGGCGAGCGCGGTGTTGGATCGCGCGTGCGGCGAGTCCGTGAGACTAGCCAGAAACGGGATTTTACTTCTTCGACCGGATGAAGAGGTGAATGCAGAGTCGGACGACGCATCGTGGAGCGCGCTGCTTGACGAGTTACAGCTCACGAGCGACGGCGTGGAGGCGTTACGCACGCTTCATCAATCGCAAAAGCTCCCGACTTCTTGGCTACCGTGTCTTCCGACGGAGATAGGCGCCGTGTTAGAACTCGAAGGGGATGCAGTGAGCGTCGACGAGCTTTCAGACCAAACGCAAAAGCTGTGCTCCAAGCTCTCGTGCGTCGGCCCCGTCGTCATGTGTCTGCGCAAAAAATCTGGCGACGTCATTTTCGCCGCGCCCGCAGTGTTTGACGGGAAATCCATCCGACTTCCCGGTAGAGTCGCGAGCGACGACGACGACGCGTTGCAGCGTTTGCGCGAATCACTTCGTGACGCAGCGGGTGGTGGAGCTCATCGAAAGCGCAAAAAGTCTCTCAAGGATGTGCAGAATAAAAAACCGTAGAAGCGACGACGACGGGTGGCGGTCGAAACAGACGTGCGTTTGTTACTTAGCGTGTAATTGAAGAAAGCTACGTGTATAGTTATGGATTCGAACAACTCACTTCTTCTTTTTGATGACGGTGCCTTCGGACAAGTCGTCGTCGTTCGTGCCATCCGACACCTTGCGCGTACCCTGCGGTAACGTTGGCGAGGACGCCTTTTGGCTCGCGTCAATGGTTGACTGCACCTTCGACGCGGCATCCTTGGCGAGCGAAGCCGCCTTCTCCAAGTTCTCTTTACTCGCCACACTCTTCGCCGTTTCCGTCACAACCTTGGCGACATCATCCGTCTTGATGGAACTCACCTTGTTGATGAATCCGTAAAAGGCTTCCTTGCTACCACCCTTCTTCGTCGTCGCCTTGGTTTCCACCTTGGGCGCTGACGGTGCAGGCGGCGGCTTCGCCACAGCCTTGACTGGCTCAGGCTTCTTTTCAACAGGCTTCGGCGCTGAAGTCGTGACCGGCTCGGGCTTCGTCTCAACGACCGGCTCGGACTTGGCAGCCTTGACTGGCTCGGGCTTCGTCTCAACGACCGGCTCGGACTTGGCAGCCTTGACTGGCTCGGGCTTCGTCTCAACCTTGGTCTCTTCCTTCTCACTCTTCACCTCCTCCTTCTCGACAACCGTTGTCGTCTTTGCGCCATCCGCGATCTCCTCCTTCGTCACAACCGGAAGCGGGATACCCGCGTCCTTGGGCATCAATTCGGCGTAGATGCGCTCAATTTCGGCTTGGTCGACGTTGTAACCACCCATGTATGCGTCGCGGTTCGAGTAGGACTCCTCAAAGTCGTACAAACCGGTCGTACCGAGCGCACCCGAACCGTAAGAGCTGCTGCTGCTCTTGTACGAGGTGCTGCTGTAGGAATCGTAGTCGACGGCCGTCGGAGTGATGGTGTAATCCGAGCCGTACGCGCCGTACGAGCCGCCCGCGCTGCTGCTGCTGCTAAACTCAGACGTAAAGTCGAATCCGCTCTCCATCGAGGGCGCGTTCAGCTCCACGACCGTGTTCGTCTCCATCGCCATTGTTTTCGCCGCTGTCACATCTTCGCCCGCCAAACGCGCGGCCCACTTGGCGGACGTCGAGCTCGACTCGCCCGAGGCGATGATCTCCTTCGCCTTCACCTTCGCCTTGGACATTTTCGTCTTATCCTTAAGCTTCGCCTCCTCAGCCGCCTTGGCTGCGCGCTTCTTGTAGTATAAATAACCCACCACTGCCGTCGGCATCGCGACGTACAACGGCATGGCGTACAACAGCGCGCACGCGTACTCTGCGGCGGCAAACGTCCACGAAGCCAAGACGCGCGACAGCGTCAACAACACCGCCGCGATGGACATGAAAGGCTTGGCGCAAAGCATGCCAAGAAATTTAGAGTACATCCCGCTCGGGTTGGCGATGAAAGACTCGGCCGCCGCCGCCTTGGTGCCGCTCGACGCTGGCGTCAACAGCACGGATTGCAAAAATGAAAACACGTTGATGCACCCCAAAATCGCCGCGTCGTACGCGTCCAACACGAGATCCACAAAGTAATCCACTCCCGCCGCGACGAGATCCACGACCGATCGCGCCAAAGTCTGCGCCGGAGCCAATAGCGGAAACGTCGCTGAGACATCGCTGTACGCGAACGCCGCAACCGCCGCACCGACGCACGCCAGGACGATCGCGCGCTTCCCGCCGCCGCTCGAGCCCGCTTCGCCCTCCTCGTCCTCGTCGTCGAAACTCGCGCTCATCGTCGCCGTCGTCACCGCCTCCGTCGTCGTCACCGTCGTCTCACTTTCCATCGCTTCTTCGCTCCAATAACTCGACGTCGCCGCCGCCGCCGCGCGCATCGTCGGCACCAAACCCGCTCGTCGTCTTCGTCTCGGCTCGACCACCGCGGCCGCGACCGTCGCCCTCCTTCGCGTCGCGTCGATCCTCGTCGTCATCGCCACCCGCGCCGCGCGTCCGCGTCCGCACCGCACCACCGCGGTTTTAGACAACGCACGCGTCGTCATCGCCGGCGTCGTCATCGTCATCATCGTCCGTCCGTCCGTCCGTCGATGCCGACGATCGTTTCAAAGAATGGAACGTTGAACGCGCCCTCGCTGGATTGGTGAATCGATCGTTCGAATCGTCCGTTCGAATCGTCCGTTCGAATCTTCCGTTCGAATCGTTCGATCGCCCGCTCTCAACCCGTCGCTCGATTCGATGCGTTCGGTACCGCGATGCGCGTCGCTCTGACGACCCGACCCGGCGCGCATTCGCACTCGCGCTCGCGCTCGCATTCGCATCCATTCCGTTCCATCCATCCAGCCGCGACGCGCGCTCCGTGTGTGCGCCACACGGTACTAAACCGAATGAGAATACGGGACGTAGTTCCCCTTTTCGTTGCTCGTACACCCGTGTGATGGGTGTGTGATATGATGAAATGGGTGGCGTGCATACCGGGTTCACGTATGATAATACTGTCTACGAGCGCGCATTGCATGCGTGAATGACCGATGTGCGCGTGTGTGTGTACCCGCGGGCGGGAGGGACGGACGATACACAGAAAGCTCTTAATGTATTACAGTACGTTTACTAGATGTGTATTGAACGAAACTATTAAACCATCCATGTATACATACGCGTGTGCTCGGCGTCCACTGGCGGCGGCCGGCGACGTTCGACGCTCGACGCGACGGAGGGACGGACGTCACACGACGGCGACCGCGCGCGCGACGCGTCGTGGATAGAGATAGGGGACACCGAACGCGCGGTGAGAGGGGACGTCCGCGCGTGCCGCATCGCGCCGACGTCGTGGCTCGGCGTGTCGTGAATATAGTTGGGGAAGCGCCCGGTGGAGCGGATGACGACGACGACGACGACGCGATCGTCGTACGGGAAACGATCGGGACTCAGGGCTTTTTACGTCGGACGCGGGGCGCCGCTGTGCGCGGTGAGCGCCAGAAAAAGCTTTACGAGGGAGGAGCGCGCGACGGAGGTTGGTCGGGATGACGACGCCGACGCCGACGACGCGAAGCGACGGTCGAAGAAGAAACGAAAGACGACGGTGAAGACGACGACGATTGTGGATGATGTGACGTACGCGTGCGCGACGAGCGAGGGTGGGGTGGCGCTCGTGCGGGCGAGGACGACGACGAGAAGTCGAGAAGGAGACGCGGCGGCGGAGCGAAACGCGGCGGCGACGACGAAGGAATTGGCGCGAGACGACGGGGATGGGGAAGCGATGACGTCGATTGCGATGGATTCCAAGGCGAGCAAGGTTTTTTGTGCGAGTCGGAACGGACGGGTGGTGCGGTACGACGTCGTGGAGACGAGTGCGAGCGCGACGAGGGACGCGGACGTTTCGTTGAAGAGAGGCAAGACGTGGAATCCGCATAAGAGCTCGCCGGTTTTGGACATGTGCGTCGATTCCACCGGGACTTTGTTGTGCACCGGGAGCGCCGATCGCTCGGCGCGAATTTGGGACATTGAACGCGGGTATTGCACGCACGCGTTTCGTGGCAAGCACGGCGGGGCGGTGACGGCGACGGCGTTTCATCCGAGTCCGAGCGTCGCGCGCGCGTACACGGCGGCGGATGACGGTTCGGTCGCCGTGTGGTCTCTCAACGCGAACGCCTCCGCGGGAAAGACTAAGAGCAAGAATGACAACAGTGGATGCGTCAAGTTTATCGAGGATGCGCACGTGAGCGCGGTTACGGCGATTCGAATCGACGTCGACTCGAACACGCTGCTCACGGCGGGGCGAGATCGCGTCGTCAAGACGTTTGATTTAGACACGCTCAAGCCCCGGTCGACGACGGCGGTGCACGAATCCATCGAAGACTGCGTCATACTGAGCGCACAGTCGGAAATCGTGAGGTTGGGCAAGGTGAAACCACCGGTGGGTGGCAAGGGGGTGATTTTCGCCGTCGTCGGCGACGGCGGACGCGTTCGCGTCTGGCGCGAGGGATCTGCCAAGCATTCCGTCGAATCCGCCCCGCTCGTCGCCGGAAAATCGCTCACGAAAGGGGGCGAGGACGAAGAAGATGATTTTGAAGCTGCCGCTGGAGCGTTCACGTCGTGCGCGCTCACGCACGGCGGTGACCGTTTGATGGCCGTGAGTGGAGATGCTCGATTGCTCACATACAAAGTCGACGCCGAGACGACGGCGCTCGAGATTGAGAGAGAGATTGTCGCCAACACGGACGAGGTCATCGGCTTATCATTCGTTCCAAGTTCCAAAACAGCCGCCACCGCCGCCTTGGTGGATGTCGACGAGGACGACGACGGAGCAGAGGTGTCGCTCGCGTCCATGTCATTGGCGCCCAAGGAGATGGCCGTCGTGACCAACTCGCCGACCGTTCGCATCTTTGATCCGACGACAATGTCGTGCGTCGGCTCCCTCGCTGGCCACAGTGCCGTTGTGCTGTGCGTCGATTCGGTCATGGCGACGGATGGAACCCCGCTCATCGTCACGGGGGCGAAGGATCACACGGTTCGGCTGTGGGACGCGGCGACGCGCACGTGCGTCGCCGTCGGGGAAGGGCACGTCGGTGCGGTCGCCGCTGTGGCGTTCCCGCCGCAGTCGGCGAAAGGTGCGCCGTTTGTCATTTCAGGTGGCGCCGATCGCGTGCTTCGCGTCTGGGACGTCGATGCCGCTCGACGAGAAGCCGACGGAGAGCTGACGGCGACGGCGGCGACAGTCGCGCACGACAAATCTCTCAACGGCGTCGCCGTTGCGCCGCACTTGCGATTGGTCGCCACCTGTTCGGCGGATAAAACGGCAAAGGTGTGGAAAATGCCCGATTTAGTACCGGTCGTCACCCTTCGCGGTCATCGTCGCGGTGTCTGGGCGTGCGCGTTTTCTCCCACGGATAGAGTTTTGGCGACAGCGGGTGGGGACAAGACGGTTAGAATTTGGAGCGTGGACGATCGAATGAACAGCGACACGAACGGCGCGTGTCTGCGCACTCTCGAGGGTCACACCGCTGCCGTGCTCAGCATTCGCTTCCTCTCTCGAGGTACGCAAGTGGCCACGACAGCGGGTGACGGTTTGCTCAACGTGTGGAATGTAAACTCGGGATCGTGCGCGACGTCGGTCGACGCGCACGACGACAAGGCGTGGGCCTTGGCCGTGGGAGGCGACGGCGATTGGATCGCGACAGGTGGTACGGACGCGTCGATGTCTCTCTGGCGAGATTCCACGACGACGACGACGGCTGAAGCGGCTCAAGAGCACGCGCTGATGGTGGAGCAAGAGCAGGCGTTTTTTAACGCCGAGCGAGCGGGCGAGGTGACAAAGGCGATCGATTTAGCTCTCAGTCTTCAGCGTCCGGGAGCACTTCTCCGCGTGCTCACTAAGTTGATGAATGAAGACCACGCGAACGGCGACGCTCGTCTCCGAGAGTGCGTTGGGCCGCTGAAAAAGGAAAAACTCACGAAGGTGCTGCAGTGCGTTCGGGAATGGAACACGAATAGCAGAACGTGCCACATCGCCCAACACGTGCTCGCCGCCGTGTTCCGTACGCACGGCATGGATGAGCTCAGCAAAGTCCCAGGCATTACGCAAATCATCGAGGCTTGTCGCGCGTACACGATGCGTCATCAATCGCGTCTTCAACGCATTTATCAAGGCACATTTATGGTGGACACGCTCTTGTCGCGCAACGGAAACATCGCTGATGATGAAGAGAGCGTCGAACAGTTGCGAAAGTCATACGAGCGCATCGCAGATCATGGATTTTGGCGATTAGAGGGTCAGGCTGCCGAAAACGCGGCGTTGGCTGCCGAAGACGCAACCGTAGCTGAGGAGACGCCATCCTCCGAAGACGAACCCGAGGATGTGGCCGACGACGCGATGGAGGTTGAAGAGGATGAGGAGAGCGACGAGGAGGATGAGGAGAGCGACGGGGACGAGGACGAGGACGAGGATGAAGATGAAGATGTGAGCGAAGAGGAGGAGACAGTCGAAGAACCGGCGGTTGACGAAGTCAAAGCCGCGGATCTCGTGCCTACGCCCGCCAAGCTCTCCCGAATGAACGCCATCAAACGCCTCGCCACCTCTATGCAAGACGAGCGAAAGCTCATGCGAGATCCCTCCCCGCGGCACACGCGATCGGGTAAGAAGATTGGTTTTAAGTAGACGAGAGAATTTGAATAGTCATATGGTCGTATTTCATTCACGCTACAACCGCGCCCGCGCCCCTGGAACGCCTACAACCTGCTAATAAACCTGCTAAATCGATTTCCCCATCGGTACGCGTCTAGTCCCGACGCCGTACGCAAACGTACATTTAGTTGTACTTGACGAAACCAATGTCCTTGGCGTATTCGCGGAAGCACTGACGGCAGATGTTCAAGTTGTACTTGCGGATAATCGCCCACTGGTTTTCGCACACGCGGCTGCGCAGTCGAAAAGAAAAACAAAACGTCAGTCCTCGCGCGCTCCTCGAATAAACCACATCGTCGCGTCAACTCTCGCCCGTGATCACGGCCGCCCGCGCCGCCCGCGCCGTTCACACATCCTCGCTCACCGCATCCGCGATCCACGGGCGCGACGGCGGAACGTCCGCGCGACGCGAAGCGGAAACATTCGACTCGAGACAAAACCCAAGCCAAAGCCCTAGTCCACGCATCCACGTCTCGCCCCTCGCGTCGTCGCCACACCGCCCGTCCACGCCGAACCACCCCAACGACGCTCGCGAAGACTTTGAAAAATAATCTCTCCGCCGTCTCCGCGTCTCATCCGTCGTCGTCATCGCTTCACCGCGTCCACACCGACGTCAAACCCCTCGCTCGTCGATCCGCCGCACGCGAACCTGCTCGTCGTCGATCCCTCCTTCCAATCTCGCGTCGCGTCGCGTCGTCGACACGCACCATCGGCGGGAGCCCTTGCCGTAGTTGGCCGGGTGAGAGGCCCAAACGTCGTTGTGTCCCATGTTTGCTCGGTCTTTGCGTGTGCGTGCGTGTTACGCGTCGCGGAAAGGCGGATCGTGCCATCGCTTCGGGCGAGAGAACCGTCAGCGCGCGCGAGTTCATCCGAGAGACCGCCGGTCGTCCGACTCTTGGAATGCCCGGTTTTGAAAAACGTCAACTTTCATGGTTCTTGAACCGTCAACGTATCCACAGGGCTATCGTGATCGAGCGTGTTCGAATGTACTATCACGTACTCTGGTGATTGTAAGGGTAGGAATTTGATTTCAGAATCGGACACATGGGATAGTTGTGTTACTTTTTACGCGTTTCGAAACTCCCGCTCGAAATCGGACTGCGCGCACCCGGGGCGGGCGACGCGACAGCGCGACGGACGCGGCGACGCCCCGCGAGGAGTGGGAACGGTTACGTCTTTACGGTCGTTTACACCCTCGGACGTCATGGGTGGATGCTCGAAGGATGCGCGCGGGTGGACGACGCACCGGTGGGTGCCGACGATGCCGTTGCCAAAGCTGAAGGGAGGCGCTGACGAGGCCCCGATGAACGCGGGTCGGCGACGACGACCGCGAAGAATGGGCGGCGGAGGGTTTCTAGCGAACGCGAGCGGGGCTGGGATGACACCGGCGGTGGGTGACGAAGATGATGGTGACGAGGAGGGCGCGCGGCGCGCGAGACGGGCGTTGGAGACCACGCTGACGGAGGAACCGACGACGAAACTCAAACTCCCGTCGGCGATGCACGGACTCGAGCTCGCCGGGCTCGGCGTGCGCGTCAAGAGAATAACCGCGATCGGGGTCAAGGTGTACGCGTGCGGGATTTACTTTGACGTCGACGCTTTAAAGCGGGCGATGGAGGAGGACGTCTCGACGGTTGACGGTTTGGAGCGCTCGCGCGCGTGCGAGCGAAGCGTTCGGCTCGTCTTTGCCCGGAAAGTCGGCGGGGCACAAATCTCGAGCGCGCTTGCGGAACGAATTCGTCCGAAACTCCCCCAAAATTCGGCGTCTCTGGCAGAGTTTGAGGGGATTTTCGCCGGGTTGACTTTTGAACGCGGCGTCTCGCTAGACTTCCGCGCTTGCCCGTCGGGATCGCTCACGACGTCCATTCGCGGGAAACCCGTGTTAACGATCGACGATCCGAGGCTCGCCGACGCGTTGTTTGACGCGTACATAGGGTCGGATCCCGTGATTCCGGAACTCAAGTCCCAGGCGAGCGCCTTTGTCGCCAAATTGCGCGCTTAGTCACACTTAGTTTTCATGGTAACGGTAACGGTATGGTTAAACAGTAAGTACCGTAAGGTTAAACATTCCGTACACAAACGTCTTTTCACATTCCGAAACAATCGAGGCACGTGCTCCTTCACAACACGACGCTCGCGCCGCGCGGTCGACTCCCGCGGCGACGACGCTCGCCGTGGGATTTACCGTTGCGTTTGACTTGGACGACTCGCGCGCATGCCCGCTCGCGGGCACCGACGATCGCCGCGCGCGACGCGGACGCGGCTCTCGGACGTGGCTGTGCGAGTCTTGTCCCGATGCGTTTGCAGAGCGCCGATCCTCTGCCTCTCGTGCGTCGCCGGTGCCGTCGCGTGCGCCGCGCTGGCGGTGTGGGGGATGCCGGAGGCGTTGGTTTTACAGACGGAATTGGAATCGTACCGCGCGCGAGGGACGCCGAGGACGACGCGCGCGATCGCGGCGGCGTTGGCGACGTTGGGAAGCGAATCGGCTCCGATGTCGTCGTCGACGGCGAGGCAAAGGAGAAGACGCGTCTTGGCGGTCGATGGGTCGGTTAACGAGACGTCGCTGATGCCACCGCCGGTGTCGTCGAATGGAGCAGTACCGCCGATGGGGATCCCGCCTCCGTCTGTGCCGCCTCCGTCGCCGTTCGTCGGTCCGGCGCCATCGAGACGGTTGCGTTCGTCTTTCGATCGGATATTGCTCGGGATGTCGAGCAAGGCTGGCGTTGACGGTGGGACGGGCGAGGATGAGTTTCACGTCGTCGTATCTCAACCTAAAGCGGTATATGAGGGTGAAAACGCCTCGGTGGTGTCTCTAGAGCGGGCGTTGACGCAGGCGTGCGTGTTGAAGCGAGAGATTAGGAATAGCTTTCAATTCGAGGACGTGTGCGAACGAGACGGATCTGGCGATTGCGTGAAGACCTTTAGCATTTTTGACGTTTCAAACGTGTACGCCACGATGGGTGTTTTAGATGTTTATGAATCGTTCGTGAGACTTGGCGTCGCGAGTGGGTACGACGAGGTTGCCGCGAGGATGAATTTCATACGGGCGAGATGCGCGTACGCGCCGATTACGCGTCAATCGATGTACGAGGCGCATTCGGCATTGTGCGATGAGGTTGACGCGTGTCACTCGGCGCCGTGTGAAGATGAGTCTCCGAGATGTATGATTGGTGAGTTTAAAATTGACATATGTGACTTTATGTCCAACGTGGAGCCTTCTGTCGAGGAGGTGTTGCGCGTCGCGAGCGTTCCCGCGAGCCTGGAGGGTGACAGTCGCTCGTGCGACATTGGTATCGACACCGTGTTGCACACCGTCTCGGGCGCTTCCGTGCTCATCACCTGGGCTTCGAGGTGGGACGTCATCGAGGCTATGGCTGCACCGTTTGGAATGTTGATAAGTAACGGTATGCTTCCGGGAACCGAGTCTGGCTATCAAAGGATTCGTCTCGTCTTTCGTCTCAAACACGATGGCGGCGCGGGAACGACTTGGGTCAAGAACATTGGTGCTAGCATCATCAAAGACTTTAACGATGACATATCTGCGCGCATGTTGGGTGTATCCGCCACGTGGAGGCACCACAAAGCTTACGACTCGCTGCTTTCCGATCAACTCGAAACGGATATGATGTTCGCTATTGGATCTCTCGCCGCAACCTTGGCGCTCATTCTGCTCATCACGCGCTCGATAGTGTTGGCAATCGTAGGTGGATCTCTGTGTATCGTCGGAACGACTGTGTTGACGCACGCGATATACTTTGGCGTGTACGCCAGGCAGTGGTTCGGTATCATTCACGTGAGCGGCGTGTTTCTGAGCATTGGCCTGGCGGCGGACGACATATTCGTCATCAATTCTCACTGGCACATGTCCCAAAAATACGTCGAGCAGACAGAAAACATGACGACCCGACAGTGCATTGAAAGCCGCATGGACTGGACGCTCAAACACTCCATCTTGTCGATCGGTGTGACTTCGTGCACGACTGCCGCCGCGTTCGCTTCAAACATTCCATCAAAAATACCTCCGGTACGCCTGTTTGGAGTGTACATGGCTACGCAAGTGATAGTTCTCTTGGTCGTCACGAGCGTCGTCATACCTTCGTTACTGGTACTGTTGGAGAGATGGAAGCACCTGTCTATGTCGAGGAGCCAAATCGCACCCGCGGAGATTCCACGAACTGTTTCGTCGTGTTATTCGCGCTCTCACGTGGGTCGCAGGGCGACAGTGGACTTGGGAGAGTTCTTAGTGCTCGAGCGAGTCATTCATCGCCGAGTATTTTCCGTCCCGTCCGAGTGTCTCGTGCTGGATCATCATTTAGATACGCTTCCATTGATTCAAGGCGCTAGTACGCGCGCGGAACCGCCACGGTCGCCTTTGGCCTCATTTTACGCGCGCGCAAATGCGGGGTTCTTCTGGATGATGCGATGGAAGCGCACTCTCGTCGCCATCGCCGCGTGCTTCTTCGCGGCATCCATATATGTTGCGTTAAGAATCACTAGCGATTCGGGAAACGCGCCATTATCTCTCTGGCCGTCGAATTCTCCGATACACGCCTACACGGCAACGTCGCGTGATTTCAACATCACTCAATACGAGGAATCAGTCATAATTCAATTTACATTTGGCGTCGACGACGAGCGATCTGCAAAGTCGGCAATCGCTGATAAGACGTTGAAATATCAAGGCGCGCCAGTTTGGTTGGATCAACCGACCGAAGCCGATTTTTGGTTTTCCAGAGTGGCATCGCAAAGATGGTTGCTCAATTTCTGTGACCGCCTAAAGTCTGAAGAAATGAAACCAAACGTGCTCTCTAGAAACGCGGTGAACTGCTGGATCTCTGACGTCGACGAATGGTTGAAACATGGCGGGCTCGATAACGCGCATCCCACTGGGTTGCCGTTACCGCGCGATGAGTTTCAAGAAGTCGTTACTCAATTTGCAACGAACGCTAACTCGTACGGCTTGCTCAGATTCCTGAAATCGAAGGAAGATTGCGAAAAGTATCGCGACGGGGACCCGTTGTGCGTCGCCTTTAGTGGCGTGTCTTTCGTGGCTCGCACCCAACGCACTGATCTAAGAGCGCTTAGACAATCGCACTCTTACTGGTATCAATTTTTTTCGCTACGCCTCGATGATGGTCCAATCGAGACTCGCTCTTCATTCATGAGTAGCGATGGCTGGGTATTGGCTGACACGGTGACAGAGCTCAGACAAGCTGCACTTTTTACCGTTGCATACTCCCTAGTCTTGGCTTTCGTCGTGCTCTTCGCTTGCACGAGAGACTTCGTCGTGTCGATGCTTGCGACGATTTGCATCGCCTCGGTGACGTGTGATTTCATCGCATTCATGATACTACGGAACGTCCCTCTCGGGCTCATCGAATCCGTTTGCGTTTGTCTAATCGTCGGACTAAGCATAGATTACATCGCGCACGTCGCTGTCGCCTACGTCGCGACTCGAAACGAGTCGCTATCAAAGGAGGAGCGAGTCCAAGCCGCGATGCACACCGTCGGCGGCGCCGTCGCTGCTGGTTGGCTCTCCTCGGTCATTGCCAGTCTCTTCCTCCTCGGCGCGACGGTCGTCTTCTTCACCACATTCGCCAGTTTTATAGCCTTTACGCTCACGATGAGCTTTGTGCACGCCGTATTCGTGCTCCCCGCGCTCTTGGCGTGCTTCTGTTGATACGTTCAAGTATTCTGTAATGTACCGGTAATAAAGTGTAGACACTTTTCGCCCGAGCCACCTTCACTTTACGACGCGAGATAGACGCCACGCGCGAGAGAGCGTTCCATCCTCTCGCGGAGATGACGTCTCTACAAACGCAGATCGAAGCCTACGCGTTTCGCGCCTTGCTCGCGCATTTACGCTCGAGAACCGACGTGCAAAACATAGACTTGATGAATCTCTCTGGTTTTTGTCGAAACTGTTGCGCCAAGTGGACCCTCTTGGGAGCGCAAAAGGTTGGGTTTCCGATGACGTACGACGAGGCGACGGAGTACGTGTACGGCGAGCCGTACTCAGAGTGGAAAAAGAAGCACCAGGCTAAGGCGACGGAGGAACAGATGGCGGCGTTTAACGCGAATCAGCACTTGCACGCCAAGCACGACGGGTTAGACATGGACAAGGCAAAATCATCGAACGGTGGGGCGGCGAGCGGGATGGCGCCGATCGTTTCTGGTGAGTTATCAGAAGTGTGCTGCACTCCTGCCGACGCGTTGATCGGCGGCGGGGTCGTCGGTGGCGGTCAGAGTTGCGAGCGCGTCGCGGCGAGCGCCGCCGGTGGCGTTCGAGTCGGCGTGTTGACCACCTCAGACCGCGCCTTTGCGGGCGTGTACGCCGATGAGAGCGGGCCGACAGTCGTGCGAGCGATCACAGAGTACGCGAGCGCATCGGGGGCGTTCACCATCACTAACGTGCACACCGCTCTGGTACCAGACGACGAAGCCGCCGTCGAAGCGGCGCTTCGCGACTTGTCCTCCAAATGCGACCTCGTCCTCACCACTGGCGGCACCGGATGCGCCCCGCGAGACATCACCCCCGAAGCAACATCCCGGGTCATCTCCCGCCACATCCCAGGTCTCCCCGAGGCGATTCGCGCCGCGACATCCATCGTCGAGCCTCGCGCCGCGCTCTCCCGAGCGCTCGCCGGGGTCGCTGACTCGGGCGCATTCATCCTCAATCTCCCCGGTGCCCCGTCCGCCGCCAAGCAGTGCCTCGCCGTTGCGTTGCCTTTACTTCCGAGGCTTCTCCAGACGCTCGCCGAGTCGTCGTGAGCGTCGTGAGCGCGCCGCGCGGCGTCGATCCAGACGGGCGAGCGGCGCGCCCATGTACATGTACATACATTATGTAATTTGACCCCATTATTTTAGCATTTTGCCTTCAAGACTCAAAATTCAACACTAAAACCGCAGACGTTGACGCAACACCATCATGTGGTCTCGCGCGGCGCGCGCGGCCGAACGCATGCGCGCGCAACGCGCGACGGATGAAGAGCGCGCGACGCTCGTCCCTCGAATGGCGCGCGTCGTCGAGGAGGCGCGAAATGCGGCAGCGCGGGAGAAAGAAATGGCGACGACGACGAGCGCGACCGATCGGCGAGAGAGTGTTGCTGAAACGACATCCACGACGACCGCGACGGCGAAGGAAACCGCGCGCGTCGCGGTGGAAAACCTCGAGCGGTGGACGACGCGGGCGAGAAAAGACGCGGAACACCTCGTTCCCGGGGTGGTGGCGCTCTTGGCGTGCGCGCTCGTGCTGTGGTGCGGGTCGTTCTTCATCGACCACCCGCTGTTCAAGTTTGAGCACCGCAGTAGGTCGCTGCGCGCGGCCGCACCGTCGAGCGTCGGGCCGATGACGTGCGTGAAGAATCCGGAATTAACTGGGACCGAGTCGTGTTTGCCCTCGTTCGCGGTGCTCGGGAGTCACATCGGTGGGGTTGACAAGTTGAGGGCGCTCATGACGCAACACGACATGCTCACCGTCGGGCAAAAGGGGCTGCATTTTTTCAATCCGGTGTACGGGGCGACGCAAGGGGTGCAGATGTGCGATCCGCCAGAGCTATTGTTGAAGACGTATTTTTCGGCGATTCGGGCCGGGCACGGAGATAGTTGGAGCCCGTACGATCCGACGGAGACGATGAAGTCGAAGAAGAGTGGTGAGACGTTTCAGCGCGAGCTCGGAGACGTGGTGACTGGAGATTGGAGCGATACGTATTTCAACTGCGCGTGCTGCGCGTCAACGATGAAAAAGCTGATGCCGCATTTACGTCCGATTGTCGTTTTGCGAGACCCTGTTGGGCGCGCGATGGCGCGATACGTGCAGGAGAATCATCCGACGGGTACACCGGTGGATGCCGCTGGACTGAGCGCATGTGCACTCAAGGATAACGACTACACCTGGGCCGATACCGCTATGAAGACGAAGGAATATTTGGAAAAGTGCATGGGGGAGTCAGTGGCTTCGCATTCTGAAACCCTCGCGCGGGAGTGCCTCGACTACCACTCGATTTTGGGATGGAGCATGTACGCTGAGTATCTCGAAATCTGGCAACGCGAGTTCCCAGACATGCTCGTCCTTTACGCCGACGACATTGACGAAAACCCTGTGGGCGTTGCTCGCGCGGTTGAAAAGTACCTGGGTTTGCCTGAAAGCAAGTTGCCGTACGACACCGCCACCTTGGGCTCTGAAGTCGACAAGCATCCTGGGTCCATCGCGTTTGACTTGCAGTTGCAGTTGACCAAGGAGACTGAGGATAGAGAAGCGACGCAGACTTTGGTTTCATTCTTTGAACCGCACGTGAAACGCCTGCATGAAATGTCGAAGGATGGGAAAATCCCACCGCTGCCTTACAAGTGGCTTCGCCGCTACAGCATTCCCGTCAAGCGCAGTTTAGTAAAGTCGCGCAAATTGTTGTCTGATGTAGACGAGGACAACAAAGAAGAAGCAAAGGTTGAAGACGTCAAACTCACCGCTATTAGCCCCGGTGAAAAGGTCAGATACTCTTCGCTCGGTTCCTCGGAGCCGGACGGTGTCATGAGCGTCGAAGACGTCTTGTTGAACATCCAGCAAAATGACAATGCCCAAGGCGAGGACGACGAAGCGCATGAGCTGAGTGAATCATCTGAAGATGAAGACTCTGAGGACGTCGATGGCGCGACGCTCATTGACCAACTGATGGGTCGCGTCAAGTCTGACGTCGCGGCAGAGGGCAAATCCAAGAAGCACTCGCACAAGAAGCACTCGCACGACGATATTGAAGAAGAAGTGTCAAAGAATAGCACGAATGTGGATCCCTTGGTGAAGATTGCAGAAGATGCCGAACGCGCACAGAAGCGCGCAGAGGAGGAAGAGAAAGCCATCAAACCGAGTTGGAAGTCAAAGACTGTCCGAGGACGATTCTATTCCGATCTGTACATCCCGATGGAGCGGCAGGTGCGGGACGAGCTCCGAGGCAAGATTTTCGTCCCCGTCACGGTGCCATATCTCTTCCAATTCGCGAATGAGTTCAAGCACGACAAGGCGTGGATGGACATCGTCGGCATTAGAAAGGAAGAACAACAGAGGGTTTATAGCGAGCTCTGGCGTGATGATTGCACGCACTCTCAGCAGTGGTCTGCCGAGAGTGGATGCTGCGGCCTCGCGTGTTGCCTCGTGGGTGGACATCGAAAGGAAACTGTCGGCTTGCACGGTTGATTCCACGAAACCTAAATCTAGATGTAATGATTATTATAACTGACGTGTTCAAACTACTATTACTGCGCCGCCGGTATCACCAATCTCTCTAAAGTCGGCGTCAACGCAGCGCACTGCTTTTCTAAAGCCTTGTCGTCGACTGTTTGCGGTTCTGCGGCGTATTCAATCAAGCGTCCCGTGATGGTTGACTGATACTCAAAGTTTTGGTAGGCTTCGCGTATGTCCGCCTTTTTTGCCGCGTACTCCTCTCTGGTGATTGAATTCGATTCGAAAAACTCACGATCACTCGCGAGGTGCATACCACCCAACAAAGCAGCCTTGATGGGATCGCTCACTCGCCGAACGCGCAAGCCAAACGTTTCCGAAAGCAACGGTCGTAAGTCTCGCTCGAAACGCTCCATAAAGTTGGCGAATTTTGTGCAACCTCCCGTGACGATGACGTCAAGCAGACAAAGCGCTTGATGTGCCTCTTCCATGTCTTCGTTATCTACCGCCTGCGCGACCAACTCGCACACGCCGCACTGCTGCGCCCCGATATCGCTCGGGTTGAACAAAGTTTCCGGCACCATGAAGCGCTCGTTGACCAAGGTCAAAACTTGATGGTCCGGCTCGTCCGCCTTGACGACCTTTGGCTTCTTCGGAATCGGCACCTTCTTCTTACGCTTTTTCGGTCCACGCGCACCAAAGTCATCGTCATCCTCGTCGTCGTCATCCTCATCTGAGTCGTCGTTTTCCTTTTTCTCCGCTTCTTCCTCGCGCACGTATCCTCTGAGCACGTGAATCCCGTCTGGCAAGACGTACTCTCTCCTCACCACGCCGCCGCGGCGCTCCTTGCACTTTTCCAACTCTACGAGCGCGTCGTCCGCGACGTAACACGCTTTTTCCTTCACATCCTCGATCACCACGCTCTCATCCATCATGTTCCACTGTCTAAACGAAACCAGTTCCTTCAAATAGTTGGTGAGCGTCTTCCCGCCCAAGTTTAGCCTACGAATCCCCTTGACGACTTGTTTACCATCGAGAATCGTCGTCGCGTGCGCGAACGAAAACCCACAATCCAACACAATCCCGCTTCGGCTTAACACGGACAAATCCTTCGCCCCTCGTTTCTTTTCATCCACGAAATCCGCGTATCGCTTCACCAACGCCGCCGGCGTCGCCACGCAAACTCGTCTAAACTTGAAATACTCGAAAACCGTCTCGTCCAGTTTCTCCATCACGCTCGGCAGCGCGAACGGCGGTTCGGTGACGACTAAATCGCATCCGCTAGGATCGACGCCCAGCGCGTGTCGAAACGCGTGCGCCAACACCTCTCGCTCGAGCTCCCAGTTCACCACGTATCCGCGATCCACCGGTCTTCGCATCGTCATCCCGTTCACGTCTCGCGCTTCATCAATTTCCGCCCCGAACAGCGTCGCCGCCGCTCCATGTCCACCGCCCTTTGTCTTCGCCCCGGCGTTCGCCAGCACGCGCGTCGAACCGACGCCGTCCTCGGCGATGCCAACTTTGAGCGTTCCGCCGCCGGCGTCGATCACCACCGTCACGCCCACGCGCAAACCGGTAAAAGACGCCGTCGCGCCGCCGTGCGTCGATGCGGATTTCGCACCGGACGCTGTCGGTCTCTTCTTCGGCGCCATCGCGAGTCACCGGAGCGTCGTCGCGCGTCGTCGTTTGAAGCAGATTTTTTGATTTGATTTTTTCTTGCTTCAGTTCGTTTGAACAACGACGCCAGAGCGGCGCTCGTCGACGAACATGTCGGACCGCGGCGACGACGGCGACGGCGGCGACGCGGAAGGATCGCGCGATCTCTACGCCGCGTTGCGTCTACCCCGCGATGCGTCCAAGGAGGATATAAAGCGCGCGTACAGAACGCTCGCAGCGTCGTTGCATCCAGATAAACAACGGCGACGACAAACGGGTGATGCCGACGACGACGGCGACGATCAAGAAGCGCGACGAGACGCGGCGCAGAGAGCGTTCGCGGCGCTTTCCGAGGCCTACGAGATTCTGAGCGATGATGCGAGGAGGAACGCGTACGACGCCTACGGGATGGAGGGCGTGCGCGCGGGTAGAGAGTTGGCGACGAGAGGCAAAACGTTGGAGGAACTGCGGGTGGAGTTCGAGCGGGCGAGGGCGAAGGAGGCGCGAGACGCGGCCGAGGCAAAGTTGAACTTTCACGGAACGTATATTTTTGGGTTTAGCGCGGCGCACTTGGTGGAGGAGAGAATCGCAGAGAGAAGACGGCAGTTTACGAATAATCCCGGTTTGGATTTGACGAGCGCGTCACTGTCCAATTCGATGGAGATTCCGATAAGTGATGAAGATGCGGCGTATGCTGTGACGCAAGGAACGATGCGCGGGGGGAGAGGGGCTGGTAACTTCATCTTGGGATGGAGACGAACGTTTTCACCGCTCACGACGCTCGATTTGAGCGCTCAGACTGGGCAGACGAGCGCGTGCACGGCGACGATGACGAGACAGCTGACGACGCACACGACGGGGGCGCTGAGCTGGAATTACGTCGCGCAACAAGGTCTCGGCTTGCAACTCATCGCGCAACGCCAGCTTTTCGCGCAGACTCGAGGCCATTTGACGTGGAATGTCGGCCCAGTCGGGTCGATGTCCACGGGAGCGTCGCACGCGTTTGGTAAAAACGCCGTGAAATTCGATCTCACGGTTGGTCTCGCGGCGAGTGGGTTATCTGGACATTATGTTCGTCAAATGGACGAATCCCGGGTGTACAGACTCGGTTGGAAACTGGGAACCACCGGAGCTGAGTTGGAGGCTGGAACGACGAATAAAGTCGACGAAGACACTTCTCTTGGATGCAGCATTGTCGTCAGCCTCAGAGGTCTGACGTTGAAGTTTAGAATGAATAGACAGGGTCAAAGATTCGTGATTCCGATTCTTTTGACACCAATGGTAAGCTGGCGCAAGTCGCTAGTCGCGTTCACGTTGCCGCCGCTTGCGATTACGTTGTTGAGGTACTTTTTGGTGCGTCCAATGGTTCGTCGGTACGTCCGCAAGCGGCAAATCGCGAGCCGCGAGAAGAGCAAGCAAAGCATAGTCGCATCGATGAAGGCTGCTCGCGATGCGGTGCGAGTCATCGAGGAGTCGGTGGACAAGAAGACGAAAATCGCCCGCGAGCGCGGCGGCCTCGTCATCGAGGCAGCGGTGTACGGAAGCTTCGACCCTCGACCGAACAAGGTTAAGGGCGTTCCCATCATTCCAAATTTTGACGAATACCCGCCAAGAGAGGAGCGCGACGCATCCGGGGCGACGAACGTCTTACCACCTCCCTTTATCGACGTCACCAAGGCCGTGGCGTTTATGATAGAAAACGACACGCTGGACATGTACGAGAATGTTCCAATGTCGGACCTCCTGGGTTTCTGCGATCCCAGCCCGGGTGAGGATAAATTCCTTCGTATCCGTTATCGCTATCGCCGCTCCCTCCACGAAATCACCGTCAAAGCGGACGCCATGGTGGCGCTTCCAAACTCGGCGCACAGACTTCCGGAGAGATTACAAATTGACGAGCCGCACGTCGCATCTTCATCCTAGCCAGCTAGCCCATCGCGCGCGAGTTAGTATTTATACATTACACATTCAATTTACACCCACCCAAGCTTTCGTGCCCATCGCACTAGTCGTCCCGTCGCTTTTACCCACTGACAGAATGTCGAGCTTCAAAGAAGAAGACTTTGGCACCAAAATCGAAGCGCTTTTTCAGCGAGCGCTGGCGGCGGCGGCCGTTCCGTTCGACCGCAGCCTCAGACGCGGCCTCAACGCCCGAACCACGAAGCTCGCCGATCGCACCGAGGAAGATGGGGAAAAAACCTTCATCCAAGGCGATCGCCAAGACGACGAAGCGGCTCTCAGCGAGCGCGCGCGCCGACGCTGAGATAAAAGAGCTCGAGGGGATCATCGAAGAGACGAAACCGACGGTCGGGGAGAACCCGCTCGCGGTGGCGCCGAGAAAGAGCTCCGATAAGGAATCTGGGATGTCTCTGGTTGGACAACGGAAGTTTGCGCACCTGCCGATATCGCAGGCGACGAAAGGGGCGCTTCGAGAGTGTCGGTTCAAGGAGATGACGGCTATTCAGCGAGCGACGTTGCCGCACGCGCTGTGCGGGAGAGATGTGCTCGGTGCGGCGAAGACGGGGTCGGGTAAGACGTTGGCGTACGTTATTCCGTTAATTGAGGCTTTGTGGAGGAAGAAGTGGGGGAGACAAGACGGAGTTGGGGCGCTCATCATATCGCCGACTCGGGAGCTAGCTATTCAGATTTTTCAGTGCCTGACAAAGGTAGGCGCGAGACACACAATGTCGGCCGGTCTGTTGATTGGAGGTAAGGATGTGCAGGAGGAGGCAAACAGGGTGAATAAAATGAACATTCTGGTGTGTACACCCGGGCGATTGCTTCAGCACATGGACGAGACGCCGCTCTTTGATTGTGTTTCGCTGCAAGTGCTGGTCCTCGACGAGGCAGACAGAATGTTGGATTTGGGTTTCAGCAAGACGCTCAACGCCATCTTGGCCAACTTGCCAAAAGAACGCCAGACTCTTTTATTTAGCGCGACACAAACCAAGAGCGTCAAGGACTTGGCGCGGCTCGGGTTAAAGGATCCAGAGTATCTCAGCGTACACGCGGAGAGCGTGCACTCAACGCCGCCTAAACTTCAGCAAATGGTGACCACGTGCGCGTTGGAGAAGAAGATTGAGGTGCTTTGGTCTTTCATTAGAACGCATCTCACGGCAAAGACTTTGGTTTTCTTCTCGAGCTGCAAACAAGTTAAGTTTGTCTATGAGATATTCAAACGCATGCGACCGGGCGTGCCATTGCAGTGCATTCACGGTCGATTGAAACAGGCTCGCCGACAGGGCGTTTTTTATCAATTTTGCAGTGCCAAAGAGATTGTATTATTCGCGACGGACGTCGCTAGTAGAGGGTTAGACTTTCCTGCCGTAGATTGGGTCGTGCAAGCAGATTGCCCTGAGGACGTCCCAACGTACATTCACAGAGTCGGCAGAACGGCGCGCTACACCGCCGCGGGCAAAGGCTTACTGATGCTCACGCCTGGTGAATCTCACTTTATGAAGGAGCTCGAGGAAGCGAAGGTGCCGCTGAAACCAATCAAAATCAACCCGAAGAAGCAGTCGTCTCGTATTCAAAGTTCCATGCAAGGCTTGCTGTCAAAGGATTCCGACCTCAAGTACCTATCGCAGCGCGCCGTCGTGTGCTATCTGCGTTCTGTATACTTGCAGAAGAACAAAAAGGTGTTTGACATCAAGTCGATTGACATTGATGCGTTTTCGTTTTCCATGGGTCTTCCGAACGCTCCCCGTTTGCGTTTCATGCAGACTGGACAAGGCGCGGCGGCGAGCGATAGCGACGAAGAAGCGGACGCTCCAGATGCTTCAGACGAGGAAGAAACTTTGGACGAGGATGACGATGACGATGATGGCAACGACGAAGACGATAGCGAAGATGAGTTGGAATCGGAAGAAGAGGAGCCGGAAAGCCCCAAGGAGGGCATCATCCAAAGAAAGGGTGGCGGCCGATTCGGCTTGGTCGTCGAACAGGGTGACGCCGACGACGACGATTTCATGAATGTCAAGCGCATTGATCATCGTCTTGGCGAAAGCGATTCTGATGAAGATGAGAAGAAGTACGACGCCGACGAAAAGGCAGCTGAAATCGCTCGTAAGCGCGCTCTCAAGGGTAAGCTTAAGATCAAGGAGAGTGGCCACGGCGCAAACAAGCGGGTGGTGTTTGATGAGGAAGGCACGTCAATGGCGCCGCTTCAAGCCCTCGGTGTAAAGAGTGGAGTCGAAGACGTGAGTGTGCCGGGTGAGTCACTTCGCGCCGCAATGAAGGCGCGCTACGCTGAAGTTGCCGCTGAGCGTAAGGAGGCGGATCGCGCCGATAAAGGTCGCGAAAAGGCTCGCCTTCGCGAGGGTCGACTGCGCAAAAAGCAAAAGCTGCGAAACGACGCCGACGAAGGAGACGCAGAGGTCGAAGTCACCCTGGGTGGTGCGTCGGATTCGGATGGTTTCCCGAGTGATTCGGAGATGGACGACGCACCGGTGCCTCGTAAACGGGACGTCATCGATCCCGCTGTCGCCGGCATGGCGCCCGCTGCGGATGAAAAACTTGAATCTCTCGAGGAGAGAGCTTTGCGCTTGTTAGAGGGATGAGCAAGTGGCGATATTCGTGTGATAGTTAAGTAGTTTGAGTATGTTTCTTGTGATTTGACATGTCGTATTTAGTGTTTTTATTGGTACATGGACACGACGTCGCCGGCGTAGTCATTCGGCGACAGGATCATGCTCGTGTCGTTGCCTTGCGGCACCGCGGCGTTTCCTTCCTTTTGAGCTTCACGCGCCATCTGGTTAGCCGCGCGGTTAGCCTTCTTTTGGAATTCTTCTCTCTTACCAGCCGTGATTTGCTTCCAGTCATCGGCGACGCGCCTGGAGATGTCGACGTGGTTGAGCTGAGGCTCAGACTTCTTGAGTTGGTTGCGGCGTTCTTCGGCAAAGAGCAAGTACGCCGTCGGCGGCTTCTTCGGCTTGCCGTTCGCGTTTATAGCCTTGGAGGACGGCTTGGACTTCTTCGCCGGTCCGTAAACCGGCGGACGGTATTCAGCCTTGAGCTTTCTGTAGTGAGCGAGTTCCTTGGCGGCTTGCTCCTTGCAACTTTTCAATTCAGCCGGGGTGATTTTGTTCCACATATCCGCTAATTTGGTAGTCACGGCTTGCATTTCATCGCGCGTAAACTTTTCATTCTCGTTCGGGTGGATTTCCGCCATCACCTGTCTTCGGTACTTGCTGCAAAAGATGAGATACGCCGTCCTGGCGCGCACCGGCTTTTCGCCTTGCGCTTCGATGACGATTTGTCCCTTTGGCTTGTTCTTCGCGCGAGCGAGCTTCTTGAGCATCGCCGGCGGGAACGCCGCCTTTTGCATCTCATACGTCGCCTTGCACTTATCAGCTTCCGCCTGCACCTGCTTGCGTTCGCTAGGCGAGATTTTCTTCCACATGGCGGCCAACTTGGTCGTCACCGTGTGCATCTCCGCGCGCGTAAACTTTGCGTCCGGCTCGGGGTGAATCTGCCGCATGATCTCTCCTCTGTGTTTCGAGCAAAAGATCAAGTACGCCGTCATCGCCCGTTTCGGCGGTTGCGGGTTCGATTCATCCGTGTGCTGCGCGCGTCGCATCGGCGTCCATCGCATCGTTCCGTCAGTCGCTCCGTCTCGTCCTCTAGTGTACAACCCAACAACCACTTTGCGGAAGAACGACGCATACATGTGAACCGTCACCCGCGAGTCACGAACCGCGAAAAAAGAGCCGTTCAAAAAACACGCACGAAATCACCCGCGGTGGTGATTGATTCGAAGACGACGGATGCCGCTCGCGTCTCGCTCTTCCTCGTCGTCGTCGTCCTTTGAGCTCTGTCGACGCGTCGACTTTGATCGCGCGAGACGCGACGGACGCACCTTTTCCTGAGCCTTCATTTCGTTCGATCCTTCGTTTTTCGAGAGAATCCTGCGCGCGCGCGACGCGTTCGCGTTCGTTCGTCAGTCGAATCCCTCGCTCGGGTTCGCGCATTTCATTCATTTTACTGGCGCGTCGGCGTCGTCGTCGGCGCCGCGCGGAACGGAACGCCACCGCGCGGGCGGGGGTGGCGGGGGTGGCGTCGTCGGCGTTCGCATCGCGTCGCGCGGTCTCCCGGTTCGTACCTCGCGGTTCCTTCCGTCGTCGCGGTGTGTCGAACCGGGCGTTCCAACGTTCGTTCGTTCGTTCCCGCACGAAAGTATCCATGAATGACTCCTTGGAAAATATATTCTCATAGGTTTTAAATGTCCTACAATATGTTATTTGTAAACCCTACGTGTTTTTATGCATGATTTTCAAACATCTCGATCGTTGAGATTCGCAACCCGTGGGATCGACCTGGGACTAACAAATCTTGAGTGTTGAACGGCGTTAAACGGTGGTACAATACGACGAGTTAAATTTTTTGAGTTAATTTTCTATTTTATTCATTTATATAGATGTTTATGTGGTTTTAGTATGGTACATATGTGTCGTATTGTCGTGGGTCGTTGTACTGTGATTCTCTGGTACATAGATTTGTGACGACGACGCGCGCGTCGCGCGCGCGCCGCAGTGCGCGACGGGCGGACGCAGTCGTCGTCGACCGCGTCGTTCGCTACTTCGCTTCACCGTCGGTCGTTCGCGTGGGTGTTCGCGCCACGCCTGGACGACGGGTGTTATCAGAATCAAGACGATGCGGATGACGACGGTGCGGGTGATGACGATGGCGCCAGCGGCGAACGGTGGTTTGAGGCGAACGACGCCGACGGTGAGAGATGTGCGGACGCGACGCGCGGTGTCGATGGTGTATGCGCCGTCGTCGTCGTCGTCGTCGTCGTCGCGATGCGTGAGGAGTCGGGTGCGCGCAGAACAGGACGCGAACGGCGTCGGCGCGGTGGCGGAGAGTCAAGCGCGTTCGGCGGATGAAGGTTTGGAGTGCGTCGCGTCGACGATGGGCGCCGAGTGCGTGATTCCGGAACCGGTGGTAAATGAG
>Ga0255782_10000236_pt1 | contig 49993 bp, 70 predicted proteins | sample 101ome_26_FD_179980 | JGI IMG/M metagenome (GOLD analysis project Ga0255782, IMG submission 179980) | Coastal salt marsh microbial communities from the Groves Creek Marsh, Skidaway Island, Georgia - 101408AT metaG (version 2) | ecosystem: Environmental > Aquatic > Marine > Intertidal zone >...
GAATACTCACTAGCAACATCAGGCTTGATAGCATCACTCCAAGACTCGCCTGAAACGGAGAGTTTTGGGGAACACGAAAAAGTAACTTTAATTCTGTCATTGTTGTTGAGATAATTGTAGAAGTCGTCGTGTAACTGTTGTGTAGTGTTTGTTTCAATTGTGACATTTTTTAAATCCTGCATGCGTGGATGTTCAAATAGTTCTACGTATAGTCGTTGCCACGCTAACAACGGCTCACCACCAGTTAAGATCAAATGTACATCTTGTCCATTATCCATAGTCCATTTACCCTCAGGGGTAAGTGAAAGTAAATGTTCTACTACTTCATCAATAGTAGCCAATTTGTTAAAGTCTTTGAACTCTGGATAGATACTAGCATATGTATCACAACCTGTGTGTACAATAGGCAAGTCTTCAAACTTTTCAGTCTTTTCTACAATTCCGTCATCTAACAATGCTTTTACTTCTGCATTGTAGCGATTACCGTCTGCGTGTTGTTTCCAGCGATCACCTACGCTTTTATCAACACCAAAATTCATACAACGGAAGTTGCAACCGAATGTACGTAGGAATACACTGGGCACTCCTACGTATTTACCTTCACCTTGTACTGAATAAAATGCTTCACTATATCTAAGTTTCATTATCTTCTTTCTTTTTTATCTGCCATGCACCAGGAGTTATTTCTTCCCATATTAGTGTATCGCCATCATCCCAACCAACTTGGTTGAGCATTTCTGGAGGCAGTTCAACATACAATTCTTTGTCTTTACCGTTTTCTTGTACAGTAACGACCCAATTATTATCTCTTAGTTTACGATATGGTTCTTTATTTGTCAACTGCTTCTTCCTCTGCACGAGCACGTTTATCAGCTAGCTCATCATCATAGTATTCCCACATTTCATCCCACATATCTTTATCTGTTTCTTCATTAATATGTGGATCTTCCCAACGTTTGTTAAACCATGCTACATGTGCATAATAACCTTTGCCACGACTGTCTACAAAATCATAGTCACAATCGTATTCTACTTTGTTATACCACAAACGTTCAATCATTTCCCCATGGTCAGTCTCTACCGTGCTAACTGCAACTAAGTCTGGATTAAACTCTTCTCCATCCTCTAGTTCAATACACCAACCGCCAAAGTCACCTTTTTCTGCACTATAAAAGACAAGTACTGGCACACTGTCATCTTGATCAGGTTCTTCGTTTTGGTATTCTTCTTGTGTGTAACATTCACGTGAATACAATTGATGTGGTTCAAAATCAATTCGTGTATCCCAATCATAATCAGGATATTCGCCACTTTCATCAAAATCAAATGCCATGAGTTCAGTACCGTTACCACTGGTATCATGATGGATCTCATCACATTCATACCAGTTATTCCAGTGCTCGCCGTCAGCATAAATTGCTGGGCTATCTGGATCAAATCCTTCTTCTTCCTCTGGCGTACCATCCCAGGATTCTAATGCCATTAGATGCTGAATTAGACGATCATCGCCTTCTTCTTTTACAATAGGCTGCCAGTATTCTACAAACTCTTTTGTAACTTCGCCAATTGTCATTTCTCCGCCATAGTTACTAGCACGGATCCAAATTTTCTTACCCATTTTCTTTCTCCCAATGGACATCTTCTACATAGTTAATTAAGTTGCTAAATCCAATTTGCATAGGACTATATTCATTTAGTTCATCTCTAAATGCTTCGATTTCTTCTAGTTGTTCTGGTGTAAGTTCATCTACTTCTTCAATACCGTAGTGTTCACACACATATTCATATACACTGTCAGTAACATCACGTTCGATGTTTTCTTCCCATTTGTGTATTCTATTCCATTCAAAACTCATTTGTCTGGTCCTTCACAGTATGCTACTTCGCTTTCAGTAAATGAAGTTTCTAAAACTGCTTGTTCAATATGACAACTCATAGCAGTTTCAAAAGTTTCATAACGAGTGTATTTAGGTTCTGCGCTTTCAATAACGCTACTAATAATCCAAAGTGTCCACATTACGGATTCTCCTTGATCCAAACACATTCTGAAATATCTTCTGGTGTCGTGTACATACGCTTACATTGTTCGTATGGGTTCAGTGTATCAGCAAGTTCAAACCCTGCTAAAAACGAACCCAACATTAAAAACACCATTACAACAGTAATCTTCATCCTTGCTGTGCCTTATGCTGTGCAATACTTGCTGCTTTTGCGAGCTCACTAAAACGATCTGCAATCATACGCATTTCACTTTCTGTTAAATTAGCAGCACCAAACTGCCCAACTGTGCGAGCAATATCGTGCAGTTTAATTACCATTTCACCATCAGTCATTTTTTGTCCTTTCTGATACTCGCCTACGCAAGTCACTACTTGAAAAGCGGTGTTCACGTTTATTAAAATACAGCTGGATACCCCGCTTTTTGCAAATATCCTTGCCCGTAAAATCCTTTTGTTTGTACTCTTCGCCCATGATTTTAACATCAATATGGTACATTGTCAAGATGTCTTCTAAATCTTTTTCAGTACAATAAGGTACAATTTCATCTACATAACTTAATCCTTTAAGTTGGGTATAGCGTTCTACAATAGATTGAATAGGACTATTTTTACTAGCCCTATCAACACTTGGATCTAACTGTAACCCAACTAAAAGATAATCACACTGGTCTCTTGCTTCACGTAGCATTTGTACGTGTCCTGCATGTAGCAAATCAAATGCACCAGCAGTGAACCCTACTATCATTTAATCACCTATAAACTTAATATTTGTAGCATTTAATAAATCTAGTAATTTACGTCTTGCTTGATCTTTTGTAGCGGCTGGTACCCATGCTTTCCCATATCCTAAAAGATCTTCTGCATCACGTTCTAGTTCTAATTGAATATTACAATCAGTTGTTTTGTGCATACGTATTTGCATAGGAGTATTAAACTCTATAACATAAATTTGATCTTTTAGGATAAAAGGAATAACATTATCATTCATAAGGATATACCAACCATACGTTATCTTCAGCTTTATTAACTTCGTCCCAGTGATAAGCTACTTCACCGAACTCACTAGATAGATTTTCAGTCATTACAGCAAATCTGACATTATTGCCCCATACAGTATCCCAATTTGGATTATCTGGCAAGCATCCACTTTGCCAATCTTGTTTGATCCAGGCAAATGTAGCACCAGTGTCGTTGATGTCATCTACAATGAGAATGTTTTTCTTAACATCTGGGTGACTTTCTAGACTATTCCAAACGTTGTCTCTATCCGGAACACTGACATATCCAAATGCATCTTCAGCCATCCACAGATTACTTTCACATCCGTCTTCACCATCAGATAAATCACGCAATTTAACTTTTAATGTTTCCATACGGATACCAGTCTTGTGACTTAACAGTACTGCTAGTGGCAGGCCGCCACGTGTTAACCCTACAATATAATCAGGACGCCAATTGTCCTTATACATTTGCATTGCAATGCTGTTAGCGGCTGTTTCCACATCAGCCCAGGTATAAAACTTTTTAGGTATATTCATGTTGTCCTCTTAAAATGGAATTTCATCATCAAAGTCTTGTTCAAAATACAATCCTTCTCCAAGTAACTGTGGTACACGCTCGTTCATTAACTTTTCAGAAACCAATACCTCAGTTATAATACGTTGCAAGTCTGGATATTTCTTACACAAATATCCTCCACGATCTAACTTTAACAGCCAACCATACTCGCTGTCAAGCATTTCTTTTTCATCTTCTTGGCGCATTTTCCAAACCATCCAATCATAATACCTTTGCGGCTCAGCGTGATCTCTCATCTTTAACTCCTGGCAAGGAAAGGGCCCGAAGGCCCTATCCTTTTTTATTGTTCTCGTAATTTACCACTAATCAGTTTAAGTAGTATGCCATATGCTGGCAAGAACAAAACAAGTCCAACTACAATTTTAAGTACGACTTGCGAACCTGCAATTTCCATCCAGTTAGCAGCCATATACTCGTCTGCACTATTATTAAACGCTACAGCAAAGAATGTATACGTGTCAATAATGTTGGCAACAACTGTTGACAATGCTGGTGCAAGCCACCATGCACGGTAGCGTTCACGTAGGTATTGGAATACATATACATCAAGCATTGTGCCTACAGCATAAGCAGTTGCTGATGCAAATCCAATACGTAGTGCTACACTTTCAGGAGCACCTTCTGCAAGTACTACAGCAATAGATCCAATAATTGCAAACGGATATGCTGCCGCAATTGTCGCTCGTGCAATACCTTTACCTAGCATACGAACAGTTAAGTCAGTTGCTAGGACAACGATTGGGAACGTAAACGCCGCCCAAGTAAGTTTAACACCTGCAATTTCTACTGGAATTGCCACAAGTGCATTACTGATTACGATTACTACAACATGCAACAGTGCAAGTTTTAGCATCATACTTTTATCAATGTCTTTAAACATATTTTCCTCTTTCTAGTTAACGTGGTGCGAATTCTTGTTGTAGTTTAATGTTATCAAAGAATTCTTTTTTGCATCCTGGATCAGTATGGAAACTACCTTCCAGCACAGTTGTTTGTGTTAAACTACTGTGAGCCATAATGCCTCGATTCTCACAACAACCATGTGTTGCTTGAATATAAACAGCAACATTTTCACTTCCTGTTGCTGCCATTATTTCACGAGCAATATCATTTGCAAGTTCTTCTTGCAGCGTACCACGGCGAGCGCACCACTGTGCTATACGTGTATACTTGGATAAGCCGATCAATTTCTCTGCCGCAATAATACCAATATATGCGACACCAGTAACTGGTTGATGATGATGTGAACACACACTTTTGAGTTCACTACGTACAACCAGCATGCCTTTGTATCCTTCTTCTACATGATTAGGAAAGGCAGTTGCATTAGGCTTGGGATCATATCGCCCAGCCATAAGTTCGTTAATATACATTTTTGCCAAACGGCGACCTGTGTCCATGCTGTTTGGATCTGTATGTCGATCAATAACTAAACTGTCAAGTACAGCTTCAAATTTAGGCGTAAGTTCTTCAATAAGACCTTCTTTATCGCCTTTTTGCATTATTTCACTGATGTTATCACCAGCCCAATAACGTATTCCAGCGTCTTCAAGACGTTGTTTTAAAATTTCGGAAGTATTTCTCATGCACTAAGTTCCCTTTTCTTCAAAATATTGTTAATCATAACATTGCTATTTAGATATTTGTCTATCAAAATACGCTGTTGTTGTTTTATTAATACTGCATACTTTTCTGGATTGTCGATACGTTCATTAATAAACTGTGTTAAGTTTTCACGATTTTCCTGATATGCTTCATAACTTTCAGTCCAAGCACTGGGATACTTAAACTCTGGCAAATACATTTCACGATAGCTAGCACGATCTGGAACAATAGGAATGGCTCCTGTTAGTACAGCTTCCATAACACTAATGCCCAAGTTTTCATGTAGTGCGCAACTAAAGATTGCAACACTGCTAGCCAGTGTTTCATAGTATTCTTGTTTGTTTAAATTCATATTCTGTGTAATTACCATATCATAATCTTCTGCCAAGTCTTCAGCAATTTCAGGCTGTTTATCAGCATTATAACGATGTGGCCACATAATACGCTTTTGTTTTTCTACAACTTGCAGTTCACGTAAGCCGTCAACAATAAGCTCATGTGGTTGTCCACTGCGTACAGCTTTTGTGCTATACCCTTGTGGAATTTGCAAATTACGTAAAAACATTGTTTTATGAAATTCAGTTGCATAGTAGTTGTAATCACTACTATAGAACCAACTCTTTTCAGCCTCCCAGGGCCATGGCTTTTGCATCTTGTATCCCAATATGTCACTGGGATCATAAGCACCTGCATGCCAGATACTGTGTATTTCTACTGGAGTATCCAACAAATCACTCATGTATTTAATTGGTGTAATAATAAAGTTCCAAGCATCAGTTACTAAAAATTTGTCACCTGCCTTTACTTTTCCTTGACTGAACAAGCGACTTACTTCAGCCGCTTGTGTTGCTTTATATACATTAGTAGCACCAAAATCTAAAAACGCACCCGCAGTGCGATTGTCTGGTTTAAAGTCTTCACCATCAATTGTTACAACTTTATAATCCAAATCACGTTCAGCAATCTTGCGTTCAAGCATTACTGGAATATTGTCATACCATTGTTTTGTATAACGCTGGTCAATTGGCTCAATTGGAATAATCCAAATCGTATTCATTCTTTTCTTCTTCCGTCATACCATAATAAGGATCTACACCGTGTCTCTCAATATCTTCTTCGATACAGTTAGTTCCATATTGTATTTCTACTACTCTTACTTCTTTTTCAGTATTATTGCATAATTGATGCCAAGTGTCAACTGGAATCTCCAGTGTATCGTGTTTATGTAATTCTACTGTTCTTGGGGTTTCTGGATCATCCAAGTTAACAGTTGCAACCCCATAACTTACGTGCCAGTGTTCGCTACGTTCTGCATGTTTTTGCATACTGAGTTTTGCGCCTGGATTGACTGTTAATTCTTTAACTTTAACTTGTGGCCCATCACTGTGTAGGTTACGATAATATCCCCAAACACGCTCTGTTTTAGGAGATTTCCATTCTTGAAGAATCCAGCTACTACTATTCTTCTTGTCTTCGCCCCCTACACCAAATTCAAACGTTAGCCGTTCGTCTTGAATACGCATTTCAGGGATATTATCGTTAGTGCGATCACCACCATTAGCAAAAATGATGTCGCTATAACTGTACATATCTAGAACCTGTTGGATTGCATCACATGCACTGCCATCAGTGTCATCAAACTTAATGACACGATCTACACTTTTAATGTTTTCTACAATTTTTGACCTTTCTTCCCAGGGCATAAACTCTTGCCCCTTTTTCCGCTTTAGCCAATCATCGCTGTTAACACCAACAACAAGCATGTCACCAAGACGTCTTGCTGCATCAAAATATGCAATGTGTCCACTATGTAGTGGATCAAATCCACCAGTTACTAGAACAATACGGTTCATTATACCTCCAGTGCTTCTAAAAACTCTTCTGCTGCTTCTTCTTGTTCAGCAGTCATTTCATCAAAGTCATCCAATAGTTTATCTTGTACTGCAAACAGATCATTAAAACTGTTTGTAGATGTTGCCAAACTCTTTTGGCCATTAAAGTTAGCAAGCATAGGTGCTGCTTCTTCCAGTAGTGTCATAGGAGTTTCACTTTTAAACAGTTCTTCAATAAAGTTAACCATGTAAATGATATTACGTGGAACATATGGATCAAACTGTCGTTGCTTTTCCTGTTTAGGAGTCAGCTTCTCCCAGTGCTTGTGATTCGTATCAATAGTTGCTGCACAGATATCAGTTAGTGCATTAGCACGTTGTACACTTTCAATATGCTGATACACATTGTGTGACATTAGCAAGAAATAGCTGAAACTATCCCAACTAGTTTTACCTTCTTTACCTACCTTGTTAAGCATACCTGGTGCATAGTGACAAATATCTCCAAGTGTCATACGCTCACCAATTGGCGATCCCCAGGGAAACGGACGTTTACTGCCACTTAAACGTTTGTCGTCCATTGCTTTTTCCATAACATACATAAATCTATCGTTCTTATGAATATGTTGTGTATACAATGTACCGTTTGCTGTAGCCAAGAACGGCGAAGCACAGTCAAACATAACTTCAATATCACTGTTAACATGCTCACGCAGTGCACGTTTGATTGCAGTATATGCTGCTGCCCACTCCAGTCTACTAATACCCAAGTAGTGGAGTACATCACGCTTACCACGCTCTAGTTGCTTGTCATCACGCATCTTAATAAGTGTACGCAATACAATGTTGATATCATTTTTAGCACTACCACCAAAAGCAAACCCTTCCAAGTCATGCTTTTTCATAGTTTCATACCAGTGTTCTGCTTCAGCCCAGTTACGGCCCTGCATAACATTTAGATACTTTGTCTGATACTTACGATTACGTTTAAACCACTCTACGTTAAAGTCTGTAAACTCCAAACACTGATTAAAACTTGTAATACCAGTGCGCTCAGTAAATGTAGGATCTGCTGCTAGTGTTGGAATATCCAGGATCATACTGTAGTCACCTGTATGTTCCAACCAGTTCAGGATCTTCTGACGTAGTGTGTCATCAGTTTTAAAGTTAGCCCAGTCACACTGGATAACGCCTTTAATAATCTGGAAACCACCACTATCACATAACATAAAACTGTTATTGCGATCACGGCCCTGTACCATTGCATCATCTACATTGGCTTTATCCAAGTTAAGTTGTGCGTGTCCTGCTGAATACAGCCCCCACTTATAACTATAATAAGCGTCTGGATTAAGGAAGTTACAACCTTCAATACCTTGTTCAAATCCATCAGGAATACGATCAGCGGGCACTGCATTAGGATTGGCCCGCTGTTTTGCAATATAGTTGTTGTAGAACGTACTAATACTAGGCAGGAATACTGCATAGTCTTCATTACGTTCTGTTAAATTAATTTTAGTAGCTGTCATATTTCTTCCTTAAACTGTTAGTGCTGGAAGAATGTAATCATATTTGCCAATTCCACTATCAACACTAATCTGCAATGCACCACGCTTTGAGATCTGCATTACACAACTGCCACTCATTCCTAGTTTTAGAATGCCCAAAACTTGTGCTAGTGGCCAAGCATAGCCTTCAGTAAGCTCGCCATTTACATTTTTAGCAAATGTACGCTTACCAGTAAAACTACCATCATCTGCACCTACTGTGATAACCAAATCACCGTTTTCAGTGCGTACTGTAAAGTTAGGCGCAACACCACTATAAATGCTTGCAACTTGTGTGAGTTCAGCAACTTTAGACTTTGTAGGTTCAAAAGTTACGTCCCATTCAACACCTTTAAATGTTACAGTTTGTAGTGTTTGATCAATGATCTCTTTGCTCATAAAGCGATAGCGGTCATTGTTACCAGATGCATCTTTAAACAACAAGTGATCTGGGGATTCAGTACCATTACGCTCACGCTTTACAACTTCTACAGTTGCATCATCACCAGCATAGTTTGGCAGTTTACTAACACCACTTAGGAACCCCAAGTTACCCAAACCAAATTCGCCTGTAAAGTCAGGCTCAACATTGTGTAGTTTTGCTTTAAGGATAACTGTACGATCTGGATCCATAGCATCCAGTGTTGTGTCTGTTGATGTACCAGTTACCTTTACATTTTCAATAAAGCCAAGACCTGCTGTGTGCTTGACGATATCTGCAATAATGTCTTTCATTAGACTCTCCTATAAGTTATTGATTTTATTATATGATGATATTTAGACCAAGTCAAGAAAACATTGATAAAATAGGTCATTTTTTGATATTTTTCATATAAAAAAGACGTCCCCTGAAGAGAGAACGCCAAGTTGATTTATTAAATCCAGGGGTACTGAAATGTACCAACGTGGATTTTAAGTTTTTTAGGGCTACGCTCAGCACTAAACTTAACTGAAACATCATATGTAATTGCGCTGTCGCGGTCACTACTATGAATTTCATAATCCTTGATGTATCCGCCACGACGCAAGTCTGACAGATATGCATTAAATAATTTGTAAACTGGTCCGCTTTGTGACTTTTCTAATAAACCATCCCACGGAGCAATAATTTTCAGCAAATCATATTTTACATCATTAATGTTGATAAAATTATTACGAGCCATCTTATGCCTCAAAATTGATTGTTGCGCCATTCTCGCCATCCTCACTGACAGTGATAGTTACTTCACGGCCTGGATAACGAGCACTAATTTGTTCATACAAATCATCTGCAATCATTTCACAGGATTTGTAATCAAGTTGTATAATACCATCACCATACAACGACTCTAACCAGCGTTTAAACTGGATAAATTCAATGTCACGATCGTCATGAAATACTTCAATCTCGACTTTGAAATGAAACATATGTCTGTGTGGGTAACCAAGGAAACTCACATCATACATATCGCCAGTAGCAAGTTTAGGATCTTCTAGTGCTGCTGGATATTTGTGGATGCCTTCTTTCTGAAAGGTAACCCAAATTTTACTTTTCTTCTTCATCTGTTTCTTCTTCAGTTGACACTACACGTAGATTTTTTTCAAGACGCTGCATTGTCTGCAATGTTTCCCACAGCTTCCAATCCATACTTTTTAATAGTTCAATAACAGCCTTAGCTGCATCTCCTGCGTCCAGTGCTTCGTCGTCTTTTTCTTCTTCGACTAGGCGGATCTTCTTAACCATTATTTTCTCCTATAAGGTTAGATAGTTGTTTTTTAAAGTTTGTGATTTCATCATTTAATTTGACTTTTTGCTTTTTCAAATTGTTAATATATTCATCATTTACCCGTTCAGCATACAGTACTTCAATACGATTGTCAATATCTTTTTTCTTCGCCAAAAGGCTTTGAATACGACTTTCAATTTTATCAGGTTTGGTCATGTTATTGCTCCCTTATCCAAACTCAAACAAGTCACTGAACGTGTTCTTGTCATGAGCACTACGCAAGTCCCACTTTAGTACACCTAAAAGGTTTTCAATCTTTTTTGTAATAATTGCGTCTTCCATTGCTTCGTCATCAAAAGGCAGTTCCTTAAACCAGTCTGGTATACGCTTTTCGTCAGTGGGAATACCAATACTTGTCATTTTAAGCGGATTGTCTTTTAGTTTACAAACGATAGTTTTCATACCGTCAGTAATCTCCATACTATAGGCATCGCTATTCATTTTGCGAAGTCTATTGTAATTAATTGCAGCCATTGCATGCCCTACCCCACACTTACCAGTCTTGTTATATATAGCAGTGTGATTGGTTAGGTTGTTAACCCGCTTGGGTGTACCTTTTTCCCAACTGGGCATATTACGGAATGGTTTTCTAAACTCTTTAATGCGTTCAATTACAGCATTTTCACCTCGACCTGTCAGTGTCATAACAAGCAATTCGTGTAAAAATTCCTGCATAAACTTTGGCGTATCACTACGCTTGAGATCTAGGCCCATTGCTTTAATTTTACCTGGCTTGCCATCAGTATCTTCACGGAAGCCTTCGTTATCATATACAAGGATAGCATAACGCTTTTTAGTAATAAAGATACCAGCAACGCCAACAATCTCTCTACCAGCAGCAATAATGCTACCAAATTCACTTGGACAATTGTGTGCCTGATTCATATATGTTGGAAATGTTTCATTTGCCGCTTCACATACAGCTTCATAGTATTCAGTAATCTTATCACGTGTCCATTCCAGATCACCGTTTTCAATTTGCTCTTTAAGTATAGGATATGCACTAAAGTAAACAGAGTCAGTATCACCATATATAATGCTTGGGCCAGTGTGATCATATGTGCCTTCAATCACACGATTAACTTCTGCACTCATGTGACGTGCAATACAGCGTCCTGTTAGTGTAGTACTCTGTCCTAGTCGCTGATCAAAGAACCTACAGCCAGGATTTAGTAGCGCACCATACAAACTGTTCAAGTTAATCTTTTTAACCAGTTGTCGCTTATCCCAGAACGCAAACTTTTCATCATCTACACCTTTTTGCTCTTTTGCTTTTTTCTGTAGTTCTTTACGTTCTGCATACCACTGTTCTAGTAGTCCAGGAATAACGCCCTTAACATCATGACGGAAAATAGTACCGTTAGCACTAAAGATCCAGGGCTGTCCGCTCAGGAATATCAAGTCATAAATCTCAGCACCTGTTGCCTCCAGTGTCTCACCATTCTCAAAATCAACAAACAACATTGTTTCTCGATCTTTAGCCATAACAAGTTCATACTCTGGGCATGCAAACTTACCTTCCCATGCTTCTGAAACTGTTTTAAACTGTGTGAGCATTTCACGAGTAAAACTGTGTCTCACTTGTCCAACAATAGTTTCTGTGCTCATGTTACCTGCACGTAGGATACTGGGATACAGACTGTTCAAGTCCATACTAGCGATCCACTCATGCATACCTTTTACTGGTGTTGCAACATATGCACCAGCAGCTTGTGTGTTACCTTCATGGTTACGCTTATCAGGTACCTGCATACCACGAGCATGTGCCGCATTAATGATCGCTTGATCTGTCTGTGCAACCGCACCCATTGTTGTCTGTAGCAACACTGTGTTAGAGTGTGCAAGTACGTTAGCCAAATCAATAAACTGTAGTTTTTTGTCTAGTTTTACAAGTAGATCAACGTCTTGTCTGTTATAACCAATAAACTTTTCAAAGTCATTGTTGTATAACTGATCCAGTGTACCTTCATAGTCAACTTTTGTTTCGCCCAGTTCATATTCGCCAATGGCATCCAAACTGTAGCTGTGCATTTCATGATATGTATACTTACGATACAGTTGCAAGTAATCCAAGTGCACACGCCCTACTGTATCAAAAGTCTCTTGTGTTTTACCATAACTGATGTATTCACGCCGCTTGGGATATTTGTTCCATAAACAGAAGCGTCTAGTATGCTCTTTACCAAGCACTCTAGCAACACGATTAACCATGTAGGGAATATCAAAGCCTTCACTGTTCCAACCAGTCATTACATCTGCATCGTCAATAAGATCTAGGAATGTACCTAGCAAATCTTCTTCACTTTCCATAAGCAGTGTATCTGGAAACTTGTCTACAATCTTTTGTGCTTGCTCTTGATTAAGTGTTTTAGGTGCTATCGCTAAACAAATTGTACGCCCTAACCAATTTAAATGTACTGCGATTGCTGTAACTGGATTAAACGGATCACTAGGATCTGCAAAGCCCAAGTCTTTGTTAAAGTCAACTTCAATATCGAAAAAAGCAATGTTTAGTTCAGGCGCATCTGCTTCCAGATAGTTCTCCGCCAAACAACGGAACACTGGATTCATATCACTTTCAAACAATTGCTTTTGACTGTGTATTTTCTTTTCACGGTTAAATGCTTTGCCGTTCGTGCATACTACACGCTCTAACGGCTCCCCCCAGATACTTTTAAATTTGCCACGTGGATCTGGATAGTAAAATACATAACGTGCAGGATATTGTAAGTACTTACGCTTGCCATCCTTACGCTCTACAATATTAATAATGTCACGATCTCTATCAATGATACCGTCTACATAACTCATTCTTCTTTAGCCTTGTGCCATTTATATAGGCCCCACATACTCATAGTGGCCCAAAATATTTCTAATGTAATGTTTGCAATAACAGGTTTATAGTACAAATTAATACCCAACAGTATAGCAACAATTAGGTTGTTAAAACTATACCAGAAGCCTTTTGCATCTATACGATCTGTTTGTAGCATCCAAAAAGTTCCAACAAGCAATAACATACCGCATTGACCAACCACATCGCTCCAGTGTAGTGTATAATAATCTACCACCATAACATTGCTACTCCGAATCCAAATACATTAACAAAAAGAAAGTAAAATGTCAACATCATTGGCCACGCTAATTTGCGCCTGTAATAGCCATATAGTCCTGCAATACTTCCTAGAAAAAAGCCAGGATATACAATACGCATATCTGGCTGGTCAGCAGTTACCGCTAACGTTAAGCTGGCGCCAACAGTCAGGACAAAACTAATCAGTTCAGCAACAAATGCCTTACGATCAGTCTCCCAACTGTGCCACCAAAAGTTTACGATTTTTGTTATCACAAATTACGTCCAACAGATTCGAGAATTGTTTCCAATTCATCAAATTCTTCTCGTTTTTTACTAAACTCTGCTTTATATGCAATTGTAATTGCTTTGTTGAGTACCGCAGGTTTAATGTCCATTTCTTCAGCAATTGCTGCTACTGTGTCTTTAAGACCGTCACGCAATGCTTCCATTTCACTTTTTACTTGAATGCCCTCGTTGATGAGTTGTTTTAGTTTATTAATATCCGCATCAGTAAATGTAGTCATAGTTGATGTTACTCCAGTTCATTGTTATATAATAGTCATATAATAATGGGATCTGGACCAAATGTCAACAACTTATTTTCCTTTTTCACCATACTTGCTCGATTGCTTCAGGTTTTCTTTTTTCTTTTGAGCCCATGATTTAGCCATTTATTTTTCCTTTTTAAATAGTGTCCAAGCACCGTATGCAATTGCGCCATATGCTACTAGGCTTGCAATTGGTTTAAAGATTAAAAACGCAACACCTGCGCCAATTAACACTGCCCCGTCTAGTGTTGTGCGTTCACTTAATCTAGCATTAATCCATTTTCTCATTTTACTCTCCTTTTTGTCTGTAATTCCTCCAATATGTATTCCTGTCATTAGTTGATGTTCTATCTGCTTCATGTTGTTTAAGCATTTTAATATAATGACTGATATCCATATTGTACTCCTTACTTTTCTAACTTGTCTAATCTAGCTTCAATATCATCAATCTTTTTAGTAATTTTAGGATATTTTTGACGCCAAGCATCTTCTGGTTGTTCTAACCAAGTAAGTCCCCAACGCTCTACTAGATAATCAACAAATCTATCAATCTGTGCATAGGTCCAGAGACCAATACGTGTTGTGCTCATATAAGCTACAAAAATAGCACCAAAAGCACTGCCAGCTAATGCTGTATAAATCCAAAGCCTGTCACTGGCCATTCTTTCAACCATTTCCCACATATTGGTCTCCTCTTTATTTTTCCTTAGTACACTGATCACATCTACAATGATCACATACTTTAATTACGCCACGTCTGTTATCGTATACATCACGGTATTCCTCATGTAACGGAGTACCGCAATGACTTGGTTTACCACAATTTTGACAATGCATTAGGTAATACCCATTGCTCGTAGTGTTGCTGGACCAACTACACCATCAGGAATTAATCCATTGCGTCTTTGCCAATCTTTAACACTTGCTTCTGTACCTGGTCCAAAATCTCCGTCAGCAGTAACGCCCAGTGCACGTTGTACTGCTACAACTGTATCACCTTTGCTGCCACGTCTTACTGTACTGTGTACAACTGCTGGTGGCTCCCAATGTCCGCCTAGTACTTCAAGTGCATGTGCATAGTGCTTTTTACGATCTTCTAAACCAATTGTACCACCGTTGATACGCTTTGTCATACCAACAACATCTTGCTTGTCAGCATACTTGTTGATATTGTTTGTATCCCAGAACCAGCATGCACTCTCCAGTGCACCTTTTTTACTTTTTAGGTATTTGATTGCTTGCTCAGGTGATAAACTTAAACTTTCACCAAATTTAGTATAATTATGGCGTCCTGTCAACTGAATAACACCACGACCACGGAATCTCCAGCCATCGCCGCTAGCAGTATCGCCATTATCCATGCGGTTAGCATATACTACGTTTGCAATCTTTTCTGGTTGTCTGTGGTACTCTTGTGCATTTCTGCCTGCTTTTACAAAGTACTTGGGAAACACAGCGTTAAGTCCTTTAGCACTGTAATTTAGATTTTCCTCTGTAATACGGAAGTTATTACTTTCGTGTGCACACTGTGCAATAAATCCAGCAACCCGGTTTACAGTGTTAATTTCATAATATGGAAGAATCTCTTCCATAGCCTCAAACCATTCATCTGCTTCGTGGTTGCCTTTTAAAAGTTCTCTTACTTGATCTTCATTGAAGTCGAATTCAAAACTCATGGCTATACCCCTTTTATGTATGTAGTTATTTATCTGTAGTAAAACCCAATGCGTGGATTTTGCATTGTTTTATCAGCATCCTCATAACTTTCATAGAAAGTGTACTTGCTGTTTTCGTACATCATGTGCTGATCCATTTGTGTATCTTCAAATACTGGAATAATTTCTGTACTGTTAAATGGAAAGTCAAATCCATGACGTCCGTGTATTTCAATAATCTTACCATCTATAAACTCAATGTTTATGTGGTGTGCCTCCATCGTGCAACTAATCCAGTCTGGTATATTGTAGTCTGGTATTTCTTCCAGTAGTTTCCATTTACTAAATCTATAAAGTTCAACACTGCTATTCCAGCCTTGTGCTGCATTTATTGGTATGAGTTCACCCCTGCGCCAATTGTAATTTATGCTTATGTGATCACCAATAAAGCGTTCACACCAAAAATATCCTGGCGGTACATCATGATCTTGGTTTGCTTTTAATTCTGTAATATATGCAGTTGCGCCCATACCACTTAAATTAATAATAGGACGTACTACATATTCTCCTGTTACAGGAACAGGAACGCCGGCTGGACCGGCGTTATAACCTAACTTAAGGCTTAGATCTAATTTATTGTATATGTGTCGCATTGACGGATGTTTAAGCCATACTTGATAATCGTCCATGCGCTGACCCTGTATCAGTTACTGACGTTCTTGGCTTTGCCCTTACGCTCAGGGTTAGGGTCTTTGGATTTTTTACGCTTAACTGCACGGGCAATTCCCGCTTTTCCATCTTTTTTGCCGTCATTATCTTTGTCTGCATTACGCAATTTAGCGGCTGCACTTTTGCTCAAGCATTTGGGTTTACCCTCGCCAGGTTTACTATCACCACATTTACCTATACGCTCGCCTTTGGTATTGTAACGGTCCCAGCCGCCGCCACCAGCACCGCCTTTTTTACCTTTACCAAACCACGCACGTAGGTCTTCTGTTGTGATATCATTTATTTTCATTTCTTTTTACTCTGGTGCCTTTGTGCCCCAATGTCTTTGATATGTATTATCGCTAGTGTATTCGTTAGCCCAACGATTTTCCGTAAACTTAGCAAAGTCAATTAGTGCTTCGATATCTTCGTAGTTTTCAGTAATCCATTGCTCATGGGTTGCTAAAATTTCTTTCATATCTTCAAGGTCACGTTCTTTATTGATTTGTCTTGCTATTGTCATTTCGGAAGTTAGTGTTTCGACTTCTGCTTTGAGTGTTTCTATTGTTTGTGCTTGTTGTGCTGTCCACCATACAAATGCACTGACCTGTAGTACAATTGCAATAACCACACCTATACTGAATTTGTTATTCATTTTTTACTATTACCCCAGTTTTTAGCACCTACTTTACGACACTTTACTAATGCGCCACTTGCATATGCACTGGGCCATACTTTGTAACGAGCCTTAACTTTGTGATAGCAAGCATCTTTTTTACCTGCTGCTTCGTCAAATTGTTCTTCTGTTAGTGCCGCCGATTCGTCAAAAGGCATACCCTTTAAACGCTCTGCTTCATATGCGCCCGCTTTGTCAAGAGCTGGCTCAATTTCAGGGTCTAGTTCACTTACAGGATACCCAGCGCCTTTAGAAATCCACTGTTGACCATCCCATCTATACCACTGTGTAATTTCAGGTTTAGGATGTTTGACCATTAATCCAATTGGCCAGTTACGTTTATCTGTCCAATCTTTTGCTTCTGTAAGTTGGTGTAATCGCATTATTTTTTCCCTGTGGTATTAATTTTACTTTTAATACTTGTAAAGAAGTCAATTGCTTGTTTTTCAAGTTGCTGTTCTGCACTTTCGGCATGCATTGCTGCCATGTGCTTTTTATACTTAGCAGTGCCTTTTTTGTGTGGGCTGTGGCCTTCTGTAGCAGTTTTAGGTTCATCCATAAGATGTGCATCAATACCTGCTGTTGAATTCATCTTCCACTGTGCCGCAGCTTTTTTAGCTGCTTCATAACTTGAGCTTGCTGTGCATTTCATAGTGCCTTTTTTAGCATGTACGCACATATAATGACGCTCATCAGCTTCACGCATTGTTGCCAAATATCCGCCTGGATTACGAGTATCTCTTGGGAAGATTTCCTTCATAATACCAGGGTGCATTTTGTTAATATGGTCAAGTACACGCTCACGTGGTTCAGTGTCACCATCTAAAATTGCTGCACGGATTTCTTTGATGTCATGCCCCATTACGGCACGTGCAATATCACGGAAGTAATCAGCATCCATACCATCATCAGCATCATCCTGCATTGCCATTTGATTCAAATGCATTGCAAGTTGCTTGTGTTCGTCAACATCGTCCATATCTTCTTCAACTGGGCCCTGTGCTGGCATTTCTTGATGATGTGGATTCATTTCTTGATACTCTAAATAGTGCTTAACACTGCTCATATCTTCACTTGCACGAGTGATTTTTGCTTGAATCCATGGTTCAAGGTTATCAGTGTCTTGAATCATTGCATGTAATTTAATAGCATACTTTGCCATTTTGTACAGTTGGCTTTTTGCCATCCATCCGTCTTCGTCAGTATCATCAAGCACGCCTTCAGATAGCTGATCCTTGTTATTAGATTTACTTTCTTGTTTCATTTTATCTACCTTATGCATGTTTTCTTGGTCTAACTTTCTAAAGTCATCGTAACTAATGTACATATCCGTATCTGGATCATAATACATGCCTTCTTTCTCATCATAATAAACTACTTTGCCACTGCGTGTTGGGATTGGTCCCTCTAATCCATCACGCTTTTGGTAACGGTCACGGTCAATTGGAGGAAGTTCGTAATATCCTTCGACAAAAACTTCTACCATGTCATCGCCGTTACGTAGTGCGCCTTTTTTGACTCGTACATTCTCTTTACCGAACTCTTTAGCCGCCGCTTCTGGAGACATGCTAGTTTGCTTCCAACGTTTTTCTGCTGATTCAGTTTGTAGACCATAGCTTGCAAACATCTTAATGATATCGTCTTTGTTGTCTTGTAGCCAATCACGTTGGTATGTATCCTTTGCCATGCTATACACATGGCCAAAAGCATCATAGGCGTGCATGCCGTGACGAATAGCATTGTATGCGTGGTCTTCCATATCTTCATATGGCCAGTTAATCTGATGTGCTTCATTAACACTTTCGCCTTTAGCACGTTTGGTTGCAACAGCATACATAACACTTTCAGCGTCTTTTCCGTACCGCTTTTCAAAGTCACCTTTATGCTTCTTTAATTTTTTAACGTTAGCTTCACGGCTACGCTTTTCACCTGGTGTAAGTTGACGCTCTCGCATGTCATTTTCCTCATCATCTATTTCCATACCTGCAATCCGCAGTTCTAATTCATCAATGATATCTTCTAGTTCGTCTATAGTCTTGCCATTTTTTGTAATTTCAGCACTGTGTTCTTTATCCTTGCCCCAACTTGCATCTCTTAATTGTTGCACTGCTTTAACTAGTGCACTCAATGCGTCAGGAGCATTTGGATAACGCAGTCTCAAGTCAGCCATAAATTGGGCAGTCTTTGCATCAAACCCTTTGATCTTTTCTTGTTTATCTGCCTCTTGTATGAACTGATTAATTTTCATCGTATACCCTTTTGATTACATTAGGATAGCCAGGTTGTTTCTTGCTTTCCTTTTTGTCTGTCTTACGAGCCTTTTTACTGTTAGGACCATATCCAAAAGGATCAACAGCCTTGCGAGCTTGGCTAGGCTTAGTTCCTGGTGTCATAGGCATTGCGACACTAGCAACGCCGCCAGCAGTCATTTCAGTTATGATATCATGAATCTTCATAATGTTATTTATCAGTTTAACATTAATATAGTTTTTTTAGATTACGTGATTTGGCACGTTCCAATTTAGTAGTACTACGTTGTATTTTCTTCTTTTTAGCACGTACTTCACGTTCTACTTTGGGCTGTAATTGACTTAGATGTTTTACTTCCGGTGCACCTGCATATACTAGTGCATCATCTTTTGCTACACTGTTCATAGGTGCAGTTTTCTCTTCAAGAATTTCTTCTAATTTATGTGATTTTTTCATAGTAACTCCTTACTATTTTTTACGACCAGCTTTCATGTTTGCACACCAGTGATACATTTTTTGTTTTTCGCCACTACTATTTTTTGCCTTGCGTCTTAACTCAGTAACACTACCGTTGCAACTAGCACCAGCACGTTTTACACGCCCTGGTCTGCTTTTGCCTTTTACTTTACCGTCCGCAAAGTTTTCATTCAATCCAAGTTCATCGACCATTATTTCTAACGCTGAATCTACATCATTTAAACCATTTTCTTCTTTTGTGCGCTCATACCAACTTCTTACAAAGTTTGATGCTGAGTGTCCATAAGTATCTGGAGCCATCATCATTTGATAAAGAACTTGATCGGGTGCTTCTCGTTGAGACCTAACAAATTTTCTAAGACTATTTAGGTCTGTACTTTCATTATACACTTTGCCTTTTACTTTACTGTCTTTAAAATTTTCAGTTAAATCACTCAATCTCATTACACGGGTTCCTTTGGCGGCCTTTGAAATTTATATCCAGCACTTGGATTGTCTTTTGCTGTGGGCTTTTGTAATCTAGGTTCTCTTGGGTCGTCTACGTTGTATTTTGTGTCATACTCTCTACTTGGTAGATTTCGTCTCCAATCTGGATCCTGATTTAATTGGCCCTTATAATATGTCATAATGTCTTGAAATACTTCGTCATTATCTAATGCCCAGTCAACTGCTGGGTCAAATGGATCATCTGCCAGTTTTTCTAAAGATTTATTATACTTCTGCAAGAACGGTTTTGCTAGAGCTGCAATTTCATCGTCAGTCATTGATCCAATTCCTGGATTGCCTTTTTGCATATATGTTGGTTGTCCAGTTCCTTTTCTATTGTAATAATCAATGTCTGCTTCTTTAAATGCTGTATCAGCATGTTTTTTAGCACTTGCACCATCAGGATGTTTAGGATTAATACCAACAACTTCGCCGTTTATTAGATCACTTATATTAGCAGCTTTACCAATTTTGTCAAGTAACTGATGTAATTTATCATTAGGGTCATAGTTGCCACTTTCATAACCACTCTTGCCACGTACTTCAGTACGCTTACCTGTATCGTTGTCTGTAATATGTAAAACGTACATATCCGCATCACGTTCCAGTTGTAGTTTGTAACCTTCAAGCATAATGCTATTAGTAGAGTTTGATCTATACTTTTGTATATGTTCAATAAGTTCTGCTTTTGCCTGTTCAAAACTTTCACGCTTCATTAATGGTAAACTAAACCAATGTTTAAACCACTCTTCGCTACCAGGACGTAGTTTCTTTTTACGAGCTGATTTGCCACGCTCTGTTCCAGTAACACTTATATTTTCGTTTACTGGATTATATATTTTTTCCAGTGCATCTATCGTACGCTGTGGATTTCTGTCTGTATGTTTAACTGCAATACCGCCTTGCGCTTCCCAATTTTTAATATATTTCCCATGGTCGTCAATCAATACGTTTGCATTACCGCCTGTTGTGGCATATTTTGCTTTGTTAGTAGTAAAAATTTCCTTTTCAGCACCTGGGTTATGCTTTGCTAACCAAGTCTTTTTACCTTTAATACTTGCATCTGGTTGTCCGCCAATTGGCGCACTTAAAATAGTATACTTAACATTATTCTTTTGTAACCAATTTAGTATAAGTTTAAAGCCTGGCAATACTGGTAATTCAGCAAAAAACTTTTCAATAAACGCTGGACCTTGTGATGACATATTTTTAATACTTTGTGTAGGATCATCAATGTCTCTCCAAGTAGCAGTGGGTTTACCTGTTGTTTTTTCATGCCACTTAGCCCATGCATTAAAGAAGTCTGCCTGTACACCATCCATATCCAAGTATAAATGCGGCTTGTCATTTATATCTTCTGTTAGTCCCAAGTTAAATGCTTGGTTAGGTGTAGCACCTTTAACGCCTAGTGGCTTGGGCTTGCCATTGCCGCCAAAGAACTTTTTAGCTTCTTTTTCTGTTTGGCCAGGTTTAACATCTATAGTAGTATTAACTCCTGGTACAATTTTTCCATCTTCTTTAACTGCACTTCGTACCGCTTTGTCAATAGCTGATTTAGTAGCCACATCTTTTACTGCTTTATCAATTGCAGATTTGGTACTAGTAGAAATACCACTGTCAGTATTATCAGTTGAGGGGGTAAGTTTTATTTCGCCGTTACGTATTTTATTAAGAGCGTCATCCATAGCTGCACTTGTTTTTGGTCCAAAATTACCATCAGTATCAATTTCATACCCTAATCCACGTAGCCAGTTCTGTGGCACTGTTGAATCTAAACTATTATCTTTACTTGGTGTACTATAGCCTAAGATGCCATATTTTGGTGATTTAACCCAGCCTGGCCAATCAGCAATATTGTCTTCTAGATCAAAAGATGTATGTGGTACTGTAGTCGTGGCTTTATTTCTTGTAAAGTCCATATCTTCATCTAAAAAGTCATTAATTTTCATTGTCAGTGTCCATACTTGTCATAATACATTTGTTCTAGTTCTTTTGGATTAATGCCAGCAAATGTTCTTGATATATCAAAAGCATAACTGCCAACTGATGATCTGCTGCCTTTACTCGTAACTAGTCTGTGTAATGCATCCAATGCTGCATTAATAAATTTGTCTTGTTGATCTTGTTTTATTTTTGCCATGATTTCACTACGGGATATTCCCTCTCCTAAAACACGACTACTCAATGCTACGCCAGCATCGTTAGCCATTTTCTTAAGTTTCCGTATACCCTGTGCAGTTTTAATCATTGTTTTGATTCCTACAACAGATGTTTTCGCTAGTACAGCTAATATAATCAGATCAGCTAAGATGTCTGGAGTAATATTTTCCTGTACTGTAACTTCGTCTATTCTCATCTTTTTTTCCTTCCAGCACAATGTGCTTTCTGGCTAAACCCTTTAGGGTTATCACAATCAATACTTTTTTTGTATTTCTCGCTCCACTTTTCATACATGTGTTTAACATCACGATCACTATATGGAGCATTTTCTTTATCAATGCCTTCACCAAATTCTCTTCTATAGATTGTTTGGCGTGCAAGGTCATCATATGCGTTAATTAACCCTTCAAGCATTGCATCCATTACACCGTTATTCATTAAATAATTAATCTGGCGGAAGCTACTTGGGTCACCACGTTCTGCTTTGTCTGCAAGTTCTCTTAGTTTACTTGCAATATTTTTTTGTAATCCACCTACACTATACACGCCTAAACCACGAACTTCAACCTGTTTTTCCATTGGGTTTTTAATTTTACGCTCTTCACGAACACCTGAACGTTTAGATTTCTTAGGAGCATAATTTCCCATGGTGTCAGGATCAATGTCTTTAATTTTTGGTAAGTTTACTGCTGAAGCTGGGCTAGGTTCTGGCCTATCAACTTTAGCAGGTGTTAATTCATCATCATCTTTACGCATATCTTTAATTTTTGAATACGCTGCCGTGGCAGCACCGCCTGCTGCACCTGACATACCAGGATTCTTAATTGCTCTACCAGCCATACCTGCTGCTCGCATAAGTGCAAAGAAAAGAGGATTTTCTTCAAGAGTGTCTTCTACAGCAAACTCTTGATTGCTTGTCTTAAAGTCTTTTTTACGCATAACAGTTTTTGCAATCAAGTCAAGTTCATTGTTTTTTGTGTCCCAACGCAGTGCAAAAGGCAAGTTGATGTCAGTTTGTAGATCTTTCATCACTGCCTCTGCATCTGGCCCTAGCTTTGCGATTGGTTTACCCCACTTACGATATTCTTGTTTAAACAAACGTGTTAGCTCGCCCATTGTAATTTGTTTTTTATTTCTCTGGTCGTTAACACGATCCAAGAAGTGTCTGGTAAATTCTACATCAATACCAACTTTAGCAAACAATTTGTCTGCAAAAACTTCCAGTTGATCAATATCGCTTTGTGTAAGTGGGTTACTCATTATTTTTCTTCCATTAGTGCAACTGCCGCTGCATATTCATCCTGTGTTACTACTCCTTCATTGAGTAGTTTTTGTCTATTAGCCATGTGTTCGCCTTGAACATCGTCTTTACTTTGTCCAAAGTATGCAACTGCATGTCCTTCAGTACACATCTTTTCATTAATATTTACACCATCTAGATATACTGTTCCTAGAATACGGCCAAACTTACCTTTTTCATTGTCTAGTTCAGTACGTATAACGATTTTAGATGCATCTTCAATAGCATGCTTTAAAAAGTCTTTACTTGCTAAACCAAATACTTTTTCTACTTTATCACTAGTACGGCTTTCTGGTGTGTCAATACCAGCCATACGTACTCTGGCTTCTAATAATACATCAAAGCCCAAATCCAAGATACAGTCAAATGTATCTCCGTCAATAATTTTTACAATGCTTCTTACTTGGTAAGCAAAGGGTGTTACGTCACTCATTTAATCTTCCTTTATCTCAATTACTAAATTCCCACTTCCTTTAATAAGCCTGTGGTATTTCTCTTTTGGTATATAATATACATGGTGTGGTAGCAATTCTTCAGGAAGCTGATTGTCTATTTGCAGTTCCCAACCTATACCACTTAACACTTTTACAAAACGATCATTATGATCACGATGCCAAACTAGTTCTCTGTCCTCAACTGTTGACTCAAAAACTCTTGTAAATGTGTCTCCCTCCTTATCACTATCGTCATAAGGTTTTACCACCACGTACCTCCTCCACTCAATCCTAAACTTTTAGCATATCGTGGTAATCTACAACTCCAGTAGCCTGGTTTTGTTTTGTCGTTCTTCTTTTCACAGTTATGTCTATCTGCAAAGGCTTTACGTGCTTTTGGATCACGTAATTTGACAGCAAGATTGCCACCACCACCAGCTGCACCAAATGCAACTTTTTTAACTTTGCCTGTTTTTGGATTGCGCACATAAACATAGAACTTTTTACTGCCGCCACGCTTGGGCTTGCTTAGTTCTACTTTTTTGCCTTGATATTCCGCTTCCGCAATTGCATGATTTTCTTCACTAATAATCATGTCTAGTGGAACACGGCCAATACCTTGAAGGGTTGCCCATTCTCCCAATTGTGTATCACGAAGTATTTCTTCGTCAAACCAGTGTAAGTTGTTTAATTTACCTTCCTGGTATAATTTACGAGCTTCAACAAACATGTTAAAATATTCATCGCTACCCAAGCGGTAAACACTTTCGTGCAGTGGAATGCCACGCTCCAAGTGATAGTTTACGCCCTCGTGTATTTGTTGTGCTTTCATAGAAAAACCCCTTGTTATAGATGTATTTATCTAAAAACAAGGGGTATAGGTTTAAAAGTTCTGTTGATTACTCAACGTCACCTTCGTAGTTGTCTGCATTTGTTAGTGCTGCATCATCACCAGCTTCTTCAACTGCAACAGTTGCACCAGTACCAGTGAAGTTCCATGGTTGCATTACGCCGTTATCCATAGTTACTTTACGTCCTGAAATTTTTGTTACCTGACGTGCAGTACCGTTGTCGTCAACTGTAATTGACATTTCACCTGCGGCAATTGCTGTTGCTGCTTTGTCTACAAGTGTGCATGTTTCTGTATTTGTACCGTCAGTACATACAAAACGCTTGCTGCCTTTTTGCTTTACAATCCAGCCTGGAACACTTGCTGTACCATTGTGGAATTGTACTTTGATTTCATCTCCGCCGGCTGTTGGCTCACCGAAGTATCTTTTGTTTAGTGGTCTACCCATTTGTTTTCTCCTTTGACGTTCTAAGTCTACGGGGTGGTGTCCCCATAAATCCATATTGGACAATAATATTTAGCTTGCTGAGTATGGATTAGTGCCAGTAAAAGGAGTTTTAAGATATAAGTTAGCCGCACCTTGTAATGCACGGAAATTATTATAATCAGTTGCGGCAGTGCCAGTTGTGGGATCGTATAGTCTATTAGACTCACTTACTTCTTGTAGCCAGCGTAAACACTGTTCTTGAGTATAGTGCGGCCTTGCTTCTAACAAACACGCTAGTATACCAGCAACTTGTGGAGATGCCATACTAGTTCCGCTAATTTTTGTAATATCCCAACTATTATTATCAGGGTGTGGTGCAGTGCCATTAGCCAATGCTATTGTACTACCTGTTGCAATACTACTCATAATAGGGCCGCCAGGTGCACTGATATCAACACGTGGTCCTTTTTCACTACTATTAAACAGTGGTTCTTGTCCACTTACGTAAACATAACTAATATTGCCTACACTGATAACACCTGGTTGTGCCATGGGTGTTGAACCACGATGATAATATGTAGTACCATATACACTGCTAGTCCAATAGTTATTGTAGTCTTGTCCTCCAGGAACATCACATTTATGACTACCATTCCCAGCCGCCGCTACCATGATAATACCATCATCCAAACAGTCTTGAATATCAGCATCGACACTGGCAATACGAATCGGATGTGTATAAATGCCTTCGCTCTGTTGTCCTTGAATCATACCATATTGTGACTGCATTAGCGTGTCAGTCCATGGCGTGCCTCTCCAATTACCACCAGTAATATTTTCATAATTAGCAAAATATCCCCAACTCATATTAACAATAGTTGGACGAATAGGAACACTGTCATTTTGTGGATTAGCAGTCTTTTTACTGTTGTGCCACGCTCTAAGCATGTTAAAACTTGCACTGGCACCAAATGTATTGCCTGGGTCATCTAAGATTTTTAAACTGTATATGTTGGCATTACGAGCCCAACCAAAACGTCTACCTACTGCAATACCTGCAACGTGTGTACCGTGACCATCTATATCTCTGTGATACTGTGCTGGCTGAGTATATGTTCCACTAAGTCCACTAATACTTGGCCAATCAACAGTTTGATATCGTACTGTTGTCCCGTCAGCATCACTAATAAATTCTGGGTGATCTGGTTGAATACCACTGTCTTGAATTACTACATCAATGTCTTGACCACTTAGTGTATATGGAAAATTATAAGGAACAGTTCCACTTACGCCGCCATATGGATCAGCACCACTGGTACAACTTAACAGTCCCCAGTTACCTTGGTCAGGTGCCAGTGTGCTTCCTTTTTCATAAGCTCTTGTAGTTTCATCTAAACTTGCATTGACGAGATGATAGCCGTTTTCTATTTTACTACCATAACGTACATCTACAATACGTGGGTCGTTTCGCAATTCAGCTGCCTGCTCACGTGTCATAACAAAGTCAAAGTTACGTTTACTGCCAGGCTTTTCGTCATGTAATTCATATCCAGCATCCATCATCTGGTTTACAAATTCTTCTGTATCTACACCTTTATGTAGAGTAACTACTGCTCTGTTCTGATCTTCAGTACTCATAAATTATCCTTAAACAATATTAATCAAACCGTTCATTGCACTGTGATATTGACATACATAGTACAGTGTATTTGGTGCATCCATTTGTACTGTCCATTCAATAACACCGCTTTCTGTACCACCATTTGTCAAATTGTCAGTATACAGGTTTGAGGCATTGTATGCACCACTCGATGTCTGAATATGGAAAGGATGTCCTGGGGTATTGATATTAAATTTATATGTAAATCCACGATATAGGTATAATGTTGGATTGTCGTCACCATCAGTACCAGCACCAGTATATTGGTAACGTCCTGCGTCAGGTGCTGTTACACTAAATGTTGGAACACCAGTAGCAATGTTTGACACCTGTGTGTCTACATAATTCTTAGTAGCTGCATCCTGTAAATCAACTGGATCTAATACATTTGTAATTTTACTGCTATTTGCATTAATGTCGCCAACAGCAATTAAACTGATATCACTTGCACTTTCCAGTGTAGCAAATCCAAGTCCTGTACTGTCTAAACTTGTTACTGTAAGTGTATTGTTGATTGTAACAGCATCGTTAGTGACAGCACCACGTGCAGTTACGTCACTAAGTGTGTCTGTGCTACTTCCAATATCACTAGTAAGTGCTACTGTACCGCTGGCATCTGGGAATGTAATAGTTCTGTCAGCTGTGGGGTCAGTGACATTAATAGTAGTTTCAAATGCATCGTCTGTAGCACCTTCAAACTGTATACTGTTAAGTCCTGTAATGTCTGCATCTAAACTTAGTGAAATAAAGTTAGTTGCGACTTCAGCATTAATTTGTCCAGTAGTTCCTAGGAATGTAAGTGTCTCAGTTGATGTATCAAATGTATGGGTACCAATGTTACCAGCAATACCAAATGTACCGCCACCACCAGCATCAGTATCGTTAATCCAACTACTGCCGTTATACTTTAGTACTTGTCCAGTTGTTGCTGAACTAATGCTAACATCTCCCAAGTCATTAATACTAGCATTGCTTATATTAGAACCTGTAATTGTTGCTGTTGGTGTTTCTCCATATACTATAATTGTAAATGGTGAAAAGTTACTTGGAGTACGGCCTCCACTATTATCATAAAACTCTGCCGTAAATCCAGTTGTTGATTTATTACTAATACCAACATGGTAATCATCAAATGTTTCACTGTCAGTTACAACTGTATATTGTGTATTTGCTTGCGCATTATCAAAAGTAAAATCTAATGATGAGTTTCCACTATTCCAGTTACTCCAGCTAATACCAGTAGCGGAACCGTTAGACGTAGTTTCTACATTTGCAAATGCAAATGGTGCAATAACTGTGTCAGTACCACCAGCACTTGTCTGGTCCGCAACCCAAGCATAGTCACTTCCGTTCCAGCTTAAAATTTGGTTTGCAGTTGCGCTACTTGTATTAAGATGTGTATCTACGTCACTGTCAGTATAACTTGTGCCGCTAGTAACTGTTGTGAAACTAAAATTACCTGAACCGTCTGTTGTTAATACTTGACCGTTAGTACCATCACTGATACTTAGATCTGTTAATGCACTGGGGATTGTTGGTTTATTTGTAAGACTATTGTAGTCACCATCAAATGCATTACTAGTTAATTGATATCCACTTAAATCTGGGGGAGTGTATGTAAAGTGTCCACTGGTACTGTTGTATGCTAAATTTGCAGTACCTGCTGCGGCAACAGTAACACTCAAGTCTGTAAGCTCAATACCGCCACCGCCAGCGCCGCCATCAGCTGCTGGTACCCAGTTAGTACCATCGTATTTTAGTATTTGTCCTGTAGTAGCAGGTGTTGATAAATCAACATCATTTAAATCACCAATATTAACTGGTACACTGCTATCATCAGCAAGTTTAATCCAACTACCAGCATGTGCATAGTATGCAGCGCCTTCATTATGAACGTGTGCAAACATGCCGTGATAACTACTTGCTGCTGGCAAGTCAACTAAATCTTGGTATAAAAATGTAATACGGTTGCTACCAGTTACATCCATTTTACCAGTTGCACTGTTTACTAGTGTAAGTGGGGTGTCGCCACCCAGTGCATTGTATAACTCTAAAAAGTTATCATTATTTTTATCTAATGCATCTCTTAACGGATCACCAGTGCCATCATTTGCCACTGCACCAATATTTACTAACTGTCTAGACATAGAAAAATCCCCTGTATGTCATTATTTATGCTAGATTAAGGATTGTCAACTATGGTAATAACTGCCCGGCCAATGTTAGTTGCAAGATATGATTCTTTATAAAATAAAATTTGTATTGTTTCAGGACCTTCAGTATTAGAGTCAGTTGCTATACCGCCCCCTATTACATATTCATCATTACTATTTCTACCAATAGCTCCTGAATTTTGTAATCCAAAAAAGTCTGAATTTAAAACAGCATTACCTGATAAAGTATAATAAATTTGACTGGGGAGATTGTAAACATAACTAGGTGTTAAAGTAACTGTAAAACTTGAGCCTTCATAAAAAGGATTTTCATATAACTCAGGATTAGGATCAACTGGTTGAGTTCCAGTTACAGCAACATTATATTCAACTGGAGGTCTGTCGTAAATTTTAACCTGTATTTCACCTTTAAGGTTTGCACTCGTAGTCACTGGACTATCATATAATCTCAAGTAAAAGAATTCAGGTGCTTCAGTCTGTGCATCGTTGAATATATACATTGATGCTCCTGCATATCCTATAGTTCCTACAGTAAATTCTTGCTGGCCTAATGGCTGGTAGTCAGATCCTTCATAAGCAGACCCAGAAGTTTGTGTAATCCAAACTGGTGTGCCAGGAGGTGCAAGGGTAATATCTTCTGGAGTAGCTTTTATAACTACTGCTGTTTGTTCATAAACAGAGCCTGGGCCGCCTTCATCAAAAGCGTTTTCAGGCTCAATTTCAAAAGTCCAATTAATACTCGGTCTATCTTCTAATACATGTACTGTCCTGTAAAGCTGAGTTACATTGCCGTCGCCATCTCTTTCTTCAAATATTATTTCAAATGTCTTAGGACTTTCAGAAACATAGTCAGCCACAAACCCAAAATTTATTTCAATTTCTTCACCAGCTGATACGCTGTATGGTATTCCGCTTTGGTAATTTGCAAAGGCGTAGAAGTCAGAGTTGTTTATGTTTCCGTCCATCCTAACATAAAATGTATATGTGTCATTGGTAGGTATATACCCGTTTCCTCGCACTGCATAACTTAATGATTCACCTTCATAAATTACGTCTCCGTCTCTAGATGGATTGTTTAAATCTGGTGTTATTATGATTCCTGGTGTTCTATTTGATGTGTCTTCTATTGTTATTAATGCAGTATCACCTGAATCAATCCTAAACAATAAACGTTCAGTACCTTCAGTGAGTTCATCATTTGTTACTGTTATAGTTAGTGTAGATTCCCAGATATTATCAGAATTTAATGAAAACGTCATATTACCAGTTAGTGGAACATCTACATCGTCTTGTGTTATTCCATCACCTAAAATTTCATATGAAACAGTACGTTTTGATTCTGGTAAATCTTGCCTTGCCTGTACTGTTATTGTTGTTGTTGGGCTTTCAACTTCGTCCACAGTGAAACTAGAAACTACAAAACCGTATCCGTATTCTTCTTTTGTGTCATTTAGTTTTGTGGTGTATTTTTCACTAAATGGATTAATTAAAAACTTTTTAGCCATTCCTTGGAATGATGAATCGTCGAAATAGTTTGGATCAGATGTATTATCCCTATCTTCTGTTTCAACCTGATATTTATTTACACTAGCAAACTCTAATAACCATTTTTTACACTGTGCACTAGTAGCTGTAGGATTTATTTGCAAGTATAGTGCTAATATACCAGTAACTTGCGGTGCTGCCATACTTGTGCCAGTAATACATAAATTATTGTACGCATTATTACCAAAATAACTAGCCGAAAAAGTTCTGTTTGGGTCAAGTGCAAGCATATCAGCATTGTTTGTTGCCGCCCAAATCCTAGTCCCTGGTGCTGCAATATCATTTGCTGGGCCACGTACAGAACTTCTTGTCAATACTTCTCCGAGACTAGCGCCAAAAACATTTATGCCAGTATTTGAGTAATTAGCAACAGAAATACCATCAGCTGACCATGGTGAACCAGGTCTATTATAATAAATTGGATCACCAGCTGGTATATCAATCCAGTCGCCACTAGAAGTGTAATGATTGTCATAATCAATACCTCCAGGCAGGTCATGTTTATAACCTGAATTTCCACCTGCATTGACAAATACAACACCAGCATCTATCATATCTTGACATGCTTCGTTAACTGCTATATTTGATGCTTCATGTCTAACAGAAGGACCAAATCCAAGAGATCTATAATTTGATCCATTTAGAGAAGTTGTACCTGTACTTGTTCCTCTGAATACAACGTCAGTTAAAGAATTGCTGTCTATATAACCTGGAACATACCAACCGTACCCCCAACTTGCGTTAACGATAGTTGGTCGTTTATATCCAGTATTAGGATCAATAGGTTTTTGTTCATGCCACAATCTAATTAAATTAAAGCAGTCGATTGTACCAATCCCGCCTGCTGAATCAAAACGTATACTATATATACGTGCATTTTTAGCATAACCGTGTCTTTTTCCTGCTGCAATACTTGCAACATGTGTTCCGTGATACCCTACGTCACCATAATGAGATGATGACATTGCACCACTACTACCAGTTTCTGCATACCAATCGATTTCCATAAGTCTAGTATTACCGTCAGCATCTTCCCATTCAGGGTGTCCGGTCATAACACCATTATCTTGAATTACAACGTCTACACCTGTGCCATCAAGTGCATAAGGATATTTGACACCAGTGCTAATATCATACACTCTCAACGGATCAAATATGTCAGTTTCGCCTTCTATATAGGCTAGTGGGTCTTTTCTAGAAGTACTAAACAGCCCCCAGTTTGTAAAATATCCATCTAATACACTTGTGCCATTCCTCCAAAATATATCACGCTGTTCAGCAAATATATCATATGTGTTAAATGTAAAGACTTCGACTGCCTTAACATCTTTATGACTTCTTAATAATGATGCTTCTTCTTGAGTTAGGAAAAATTCTGTTGATTTTAAACTTAATTCCATTGGGTTAGATATTGACACTGCTCTAGTAGGTATTAAGTTATCAGTGTCTGTGGTGTTATCAGTTCTAATAGTGTTTAAAAAATCTTCTACAACATCGACATTAGCTAGTGTTACTATGTATCTATTCATTATGTTTCCTATCTTAATGCAAGTCTACCCAAACACCATTTGCATATCCCTGGAATTTGTTTGTATCAGTATTATAAACTGTGTCTCCATTTAGTGCAGTTAAAGCATCACGTTGTGCAGTTGTAAAGTTAGCAACTCTAAAAGGAGTAGTATTTCCTACCGCAACACGATTTGTTGCATTTAAGTTAATATCAGTGGTACTATTAATATCTGTTAAACCAGTACCAGTAATATATAAACTATCAACTGTTAATGTATTAAACGTAACATCATCTGTAGTATCAAGTGATTGGTTATATGATGTCCCGCCACTGCCTGTTTGATCAGTTACCCATGCATAATCACTACCATCCCAACTTAGAAGTTGATTTGTTCCTGCTGTACTTGTATTAAGGTGTGTATCAACATCACTGTTAGTATAGCTAGTACCACTTGTTACAGTTGTAAATGAAAAGTTACCAGCACCGTCAGTTGTTAAAACTTGTCCGTTTGTACCATCACTAATACCTAGATCAGTTAATGCACTGGGGCCTGTATCATTGGCAGGTTCCCAAGCACTGTTTGCACTGCTCCATTTTAACACCTGTCCATTTGTCGGGGCTGTTGTTGTAGTATCTACATCAACTAAATCACCAATATTAATATTACTTAGATCACTTTTATTTGCTAACTCAACCCAATTACCTGCATGAGCAAAATAGGCAGCACCTTGTGTGTGTACATGCGCAAACATGCCGTGGTAACTGCTAGCTGCTGGTAAATCTAGTGTATCATTGAATAAAAATGTAATCTTGTTTGATCCAGTAAGATCAAGTTCACCGTTATTGATAATAGTAGTTAATGTGTCACCACCTAACGCAGTATAAACTTCAATAAAGTTATCATTTAATTTATCTAATGCTGAACGTATTGGTTCACCAGTGCCGTCATTTGCTACTGTGCCAATATTTACGAATTGTCTTGACATAAAATAATCCCCTGTATTACACTTATTTATGCTATACAGGGAGGTTTTATGCTGCTTTTAGTATACCAGTAAATGGATCTTTTTGCATATAATACTGTTGATAAAGTTGTGTACTGGCTAAGTTCTTCATTTTAGCCTCTACCATAATATCAAATTTATCCCAAAAACTCAAGGCCCACTCATTGCTTGCAGTATTCCAGCAATAGTCTGAATGTGCTCTTAGTTTTTGTTTTTTGTATGAGGATTCAAGTAGTGTGTCCATGTCTGGTCGTACACTTGATGAAGCATCCTTGATATAGTCCTCACGGCTAAGGCTGTAATGCATAGTAGGACGCACACCACGCCAACTATCGATAATAATACTAATGCGCTCGTCGTCATGTCGAATATATTCTCCTGTCTTGACCCAGTGATGATGTATGTCCATCACCAAGGGTACATCTTTACTTAGCTCTAGGCTTGCTTCGAGTCCCCAGGAGTTTTCGTCGTTTTCGATAGTGATAGTGTTTCGTGCTTCTGTAGACAATCTTGGAAGGATGTCTTGGATACCGGCTGGACCTTTTTTACCTGAGATGTGGACGTTACACTTGAAGTCTTGCCAGTTCTGACCGTAGCCCATCCACCTGATGATATCCGCATGATATTCAAACTCCTCTAATGAACGTTCGACCACATCCGGATTATCGGAAGCAAGAACGGTAAACTGACCAGGGTGCATAGACAAGCGTACATCAAGCTCACGTGCAATATCGCCAACTTTCGAGTACGCTCGCTCGAGCCGTGTTCGGAGATCTGCTTGCCTATAGAAATAAGCCCAATCACCATGAGTATAAGCAGGCAACAAATTACTGCCAATACGTACCATGCGTAATGATTCTGGTAAAGATCCAACATATCTAATTAGCCTTTCTAAATTTGCCACGTTGTCAAAAGCAATTTCATAAAGTCTTTGCTCTGCTACTTCACGTGACTGTCTGTTAAGCCATGTAATAGTTGTAGATCTTTCAGTATACTGTGACTGAATTTCTTTAAGTATTTTAGGCTTTTGTGTTTGGTCCGGATGCATGTATTTACATGCAAATCCGATCCGTTTTATGCTACTATTAAACATATTGTTGTAATAACTCTGTTGTTTGTTTTGCAGTAAAGGTATGCTTAAACTTGCTAGGGAAGTTTGCACGGATTGCTTGCTGTTGTTTACGTGTATAAGGTACAGCAATAAACGCATCTGAGCCGTATACTTGTTGTGCAAGTTGGTACTGCGATGCACTAATTTTTTGTGCAAAGTTAAAAATAGTTAAGCCGGGTTCTGTTACTAGATAGCTCATAAGTGTCTCCTTACTGTTACTATATCAGTATAGAGTAAAGCGTCTTGGTTGTCAACACTTAATTGAATAAATGTTTATACTTTGTATAAAAATCCAGTGCTTCTGTTTTTGTCATAGTTGGATATTTTTTGTATCTGTTATGCAAACTATCCCAATCTCTCATAGCTGGGTGTGTTTTTTCACCAATGCTAAGACGAGTTGCATAACGCCAGCCATCCAAGTTTTTGCTTTCTACCCAACGGTTATGCATAAACTTTGCGGCTGTTTCTTTGATATTTTCATATACATCATCTTCCATTTCAATTTCAAATGGGTGTTGCATATCTTTGTCTGGGTCATATAAGTTACTGGCTTCTATTTCAAAGTCATCACCGTATCTCATTTCCCAAGCACTTACAATAAATTCTGCTTCAGTTTTGTTTAAATGACGGGTTAAGTGTACTACGTACACATATGGAAACCCGTCATCAGCAATATCTTCATCTTCAACTTCTACTTCAAGATCCTCATCTTCATCATAAATTGGCACACCAGGCGGTGTGAATTTTAATACAGTATCAAACCATAGATCCATTTCTTGATCAGTTAAGTCTCTTGCTGTTAAAAGTCGAATATACTGTTGCATTATTTTCTCTTACGTACTATTTTAATTTCTTCTTCTGCGGCAGGCTCTTTTTTAGGAGCAGGCTTTGCAGCTGGTTTTGCTGCTGGTTTTGGCGCTGGGCTACTTACTGGCGCTGCCGCTGGAGCCTTTTTTCCAGATGAGTACGCCTGTGTTCCATAAAATGCTGCAACAATAGCTGCAACTGACACAAAGTATGTAGGTGCCATATTTCCTAATAGTGTGCCTGCTGTATCTAAATTAAAAAATACAGTTAGCACGATTGCAAATGGATATAATAACATTCCAAATAGTGCGAACCACGCCATATTGCGCTGTGCGTCTTGTCTTTTATCTTCGTTTTCTAGCATAATCATGCGTTCTGAACGTGCGATTTCTTCATCACTTACGATACCGTCTCCGTCAACATCGTACTGTGCATATAAAGAGTCCGATTGTAATTGTTTAGCCATAATAAACACTCCTTCTCACAGAGTATTTATCGAAATTATGACTTGTTGTCCAATAAATTTATATAGTAGTAATACTGTCAGTAATTGTTAAATCACCAAATGTTCCTGCAGCAATTATACTAGGAGGTTTTATACATGTGTAGCTAATGTCACATTAACAAATGCTGTCCACTTGACTGTGGCATTTGCTGCACCACTTGCTTTAACAACTACTGAATCAGTAGTGTCATTTGCTTCCATAAGTGCATACCAGCTGGTTGAACTTTCACCTAAAATTTCTTCCATTGGATCAGTTAACAATACAGTTGTACCAGCATCATTAACAACTACACCCTTGATAATATATCCTGCATTTTCATTGTTAGTCCCGCCACGGGCAACAATTTTAGCTTCAACAATACCTGCTGTATCATCTGGAATATTAATTCTTCCACTGGTAATAGTAGTACTGCCGTCAATTGTGGTGTTAGTAACATCAATTAAAGTAGTATCTGCACTCAGTGTTGTTTGTATTAATAATTCTATTTCGTTTGCATCAGTGGATGTACCAGTTAAAATGTACTGTATATTCTTTGCTTCTGGAACATATGTACTTCTGAGTGTAAATGAGTCCAGTGCATCGTTAAGGCCTGTTTCTATTTCTGTCCATGCTGATTGACTGTATATCCACATCCTTCCGCTTGTACCATGTTGCATATACAAGTCGCCGTTTCTTGGACTTGCTGGATTACCTACAGATGGTGAAACTGACCCTTGATACAACGTAGGGCCAGACTTGTGGATTTTGAAAGAAGGATAACTTGTACCCTTCAGGTTTTGTGTTACTGCCATTTTATACTCCGTTCAGTGCCACTGACACTGCCAGTCAACTTTCGTTGCTGTCGATAAGCATTTGCTTACAGATATTTATCCTTACCATTCTTTTTTGTCACCCTGTTGTTCATTGTACTCATAGCCAGCATAGTACTGTTTAATTTCTTCATCAGTCATATCGTCTTTTTCTACACGGTCAGACATACCAGTACCACCTACATAATAATGCGGGCGTATGCCACGGCCATAATAACTGTCAGCACTACCACGATCAAAAGGACCGCCATGTCTTACAATAGCTGATTTACCAAAAGTAACGTCATACACAGTGCCTTGATATTCAAAAGTTTCCATTTTATATCTCCTTACGCAAAAAGTGGCTGCATTGTTTCGTAAATTTTGTTGTAAGCATTTACTTCTGCTTCATACCATTCATAAAAGTCGCTATCGCTGTCAAAACGTGCAAGTGGTGAATCATATGACGCACAATGTTCTTCCCAAACACGGTCCATTGCTTGCATACCCTCCAGCATGTCTCCACGACCGTAATGCTTCATTGTTACAGTTGCTTCTTCGAACGTCATATCAATTTTGTTAAAAGCGGGAATACGGAACATTTTGGTCTCCTTTGTCATCTTACTCTTATAATATAAAGTAAAACGCCTTACTTGTCAACAAAAAAGTCACAAAAAGTTCAAAAAAATAGGCGCCCTAGGCGCCTATTAAAACATTAAATGTTATTGCTATTAGTCAGCAAATGTTACAACTAGTGTTGAGTCAGTAAGTGTTGGTGCAGCACCTGTGCCTTGGATTGCGATGTGATCGCCGTTTGCTGTACCTTCTACTGCTGCAACTGTGAAACCTGCTTCTGCTGCTTCTGCACAAGCTACTTCTACGTTTGTGCCTGTTGCTACTACAAAAATGTGTGTTTGTCCGCCTAGGCCAGTGCCGGCACGAACTGCTTGTGATGTTGTTAAAGCCATTTTAATTCTCCTAAAATTTAAACTTGCGCTTTGCGCTTACTTTTATTTATGCTTTCTTGTCAATTTTTTACTTTTATTCTGCAACAAATGTTACGATTACATATCCTGCACCAGTACTTGCGCCTGTTACACTAGCAATCAACTGTGTTGAACTACCGTAAAGTTGCATTAGATCAACTTGGTAAATGCCAGTTGTTTCTGGATCAATCTCTTCTGCTGTTGCAATTTCACCAACTGCACCTGATCTACCCAGTGTAATAGTTGTACCTGCTGTGTATGCGCTTGTAATATTAACTTTTGCTTCTACTACTCTAACGTTTGCTGGTAGTGCTGCACCAATGTTAACATCACTTGTACCAATTGCTACACGGCGTGTACTGGTAATACCAACTTGGTTAGTTGGGTTTGTCCAAACTGGAAGACCGTTTGCAACTGTAAGTACGTCACCGTCAGTGCCAATTGCCAGTTTAGCAAGCACACCATCTGCACCAGTATTACCTGCATATAGTAAATCACCTGATGTGTATGAACTTTGTCCAGTACCACCATGACTTTCAGGTAGTGTACCAGTTACTGCGTCCGCCGCTGCTAAATCAACAGCACCATACTCTAGTACACCAGCAGCACTAACACGCAATACTTGGTTGTTTAAACCAACACTTAATTTTGTAAGTTTGTTAGTTGCATCACCAAATAGCAAGTCATATTGTGCATATGTACTTTCGCCTGTACCACCGTTTGTTTCGTCTAGTACACCACTTACGCTAACGCCAGTTTGATCAAGGTCAACTGTACCATAACCCAGTGTACCACTGCCATCAACACGTAATACTTGGTTAGCTGTACCAACAGCAAGTTCTGTTGTTGTATTACCACTATTGTCACTTAGATATAAACTCTGATCTGCATATGCACTAACATCTGCCGCCAAACCACCACGACTACGGAGCAAGGTATTTGTCGTTGCAGCTGGTTGATCTAAGCTAATTGCTGTCCATGTTGCTGTACCGCCAGCACCGTCACTAATTAGTGATTGGTATTGTGTAGTACTTGATTTAACAGCAAGGTCGTCATTGTCTAGGTGAATTGTTGTACCGTCTGTACGTACATAAATTCTATTACCGTCTTGTGCCAGACCGTCGTTAGCATAAATGCCACTTACACGGCTAAACTGTGCCCAAGTAATTGGATCTGTACCAAGTGTAGCATTACCAGTTGGATTGTTTACAACCCATCCACTGTCTTGCCATACTGTACCTTCCAATACGAATACAAATACACCGCCACCCATTTCACTACCAGCAGCATTTGCGGCTGAACCAGTGTATGTGCCTAGCGTATGTCCAGTTAATGTCCAACCAGATGGATCAGCACTGGTTGTATCGGTTAGTGTAATTGAAGAACCAGTATAGATCAATGTAACTAGACTAATTAATCCACCAGCATCTTGAAATTCAACTGTTAGTCCTGGCACGCCCATTGACTGAATCACGCCAATTGCGCCTGCGCCACTAGCAGTATAGTTAACGCCATCAGCAGTTAAATTATATTCATAAACAGTTGCCCCAGCGTATGGGTCTTGTACTGTACCACGTAGTACAATACTACCACCAGCACTTGCTGCCGCTTCACCAGCTGGCGCAGCGTTATCTGCATCTGGTGCACGACTTAGTGTACCTGCGCTGCTGTCAAATACCCAAATACCGTTACCAACTGCGTCAGCGCCAGTTGCGTCTTTAATCAGTACACGATCACCATCTGCTAGTGTAACACCGTCAATTACACCGCCTGTTAGTGTCCAAACTTCGTTACTGTATGACAAGTTTGTCATATCATCTGTTGCTGTTCCGCTATTGACATTGCTGTCAATACTTGTTAAGCCATTTGTTGCAACCCTAACGGCTGCTTTTGGTTTTAAACCTTGTGCAACACTGTCTACATAATATTTTGTGGCAGCATCACGGTTTTCAACTGGTTCAGCTACACGAAAGTTTACATAGTCATTGTCAGCAAGGTTTCTAGCGTTAAATGCGTTATCCGCATTATCAAATTTAATTCGACCGTTTGACTTACCAAACTGAACGTCTGAATATAAACCTGATAATCCATATTGTTTTGTGAGTGCCATCTGTTGTTCCTAATCCTCTTGTTATACTTATTTATACATATGTTATCAAAACTCGTGCTTCACCTTGTGTTGCACCGTTAGCATTTAAATAAACATTAATATCTTCTTTTTGTGTTTGTGCATAAATTTCACTAGGAAAACTCTGATATTCTCCAGTGACACTTGTATCATTTTCATGTTCTGTCATATATTTGGAATTGTCATATTGGTCACCTACTGTAATAGTTGCACCATTATCAAAAGGAGTAACTATTCGTAAACTTACATTTACAACCCTGGCTAAACCACTCACTTTATAGATAACAGTGGTATTTGCGCTCAAATGGGTAATACTGCGTTCAAAACTTCTGGCATCAACTGCTGAACCAGACTGGCTCTGCATAAGAATCCATTGGCCAGCATCGTAAATATAAAATCCCCAATCACCAACCCCAATGTCATGAACATATGCAGTATCTCCGTCACTTGGATTTGCTATATTTTGTAGATCTGTCAGTGTGTCAATTACATAGCTACTGCTGATACTACCAACATCTACACTACCAGCTGGGTTGAATACCGCACGAGTATTATCAAGTTTTATATAAATTGGTTGTCCAGCAGTTCTGCTATCAATACTGTTGGGACTAAAGTTTATTAACTCACCACCGCTACTGGCATTATCTAAAAAGTATAATTCTCCTGGACCACCATCAGCCAGTTCAATATCTACAACTGGTCCTACAGTTCTTATTCTAAAATAATCATCTGTTGGGTAATTTGTTTCTTCTACGATACCAATAATACGTTTTGCATCTTGACTAATATCAGTCAAAAAGTTTGCCGGTGCATAAACACCATTACTGTTTAGGACTATGGCTTGACCAACGCTAAAATTATGTGTGGGTTGAAAAACTTGCAGAGTATCATTTTTACCACGTTGGGTAAATCTACTCATAATTTGCGTAGCAAACCCTCTGGTAAATCCGGCTGGCAATACATCTGGCAGTGGGAACAACACTGGCATCTGGTTTTTAGTTTCAAACAAAAATCCAGGACCATCTATTAGACTACCGTCTGCATACTGAGTATAGTCAGTGATGGCATTCATTTTATCTTCATCACTGGCTTTGAATTCAATTTGTCCAGTTGTCACTAAGTTTATGATTTCATCAATTACAAGAAGTCTACCATTTGAACCAGTTGTTACGTAATCACCTACTTTTATATCTCTGGCATCATATTGCATAGGAACAACACTGTTGTGGCTACTGTGTAACTGTGCATTAACATCAGCAATAAACCGCCACTGTTTAGGTTCACCAGCAGCATCATCTACACCTGACTGCCCTGGCCAGCGATCTGTAATTTCTTGAGTTCTCAAGTATAAACTTAGTAGTTTTGGAGGGGCAATATTAGTCATATTTTTAGAACACCAAATTCACATATGCGTATCCATTAGCGTCGGCACCAGCAACTGCGGCAATTACGTCAATAGTAAATGTGGTAGTTGGATTATTTCCATCTAATTGTACCTGATAGTTACCAGTTGGATATCTTAATTTAAATTTATTTGTAATATTATCACGGCCATAATAACTTACAGATTTAGGCCATGTACCAAACGGGTGTGTTACGGTAATCTGATTACCAATTCTAGTTGCAGTCATATCACTTGGAACATCCAATACATCTTCCAAACTGCCATCAGCTTCAAAAGTAATACGCATTGATCTTGTAATTGCAGTGGTATCCCAACCAACTTCACTGACACCGCCAGTGCCTGTTGTTAGTACATATATTCTATCAAGTGTAGTTGGTGGATCAAGTGGAGTAACTTCCCCGTTTCTAACAACAAGTAATCCACCCTCTGCACTGACATTAAAATTAAAGTCAACATCAAATATGATGTCAGAACCATTAATAGTAACGTTTAAGTTATTACCGCCAACAATACTGCGGAATTGTAAATCTTCACCAGTTTTGTTATCAAAGATACTTGTACCCGTACCAATACTGGATACAGTGTTTACTTCACCATAACCTCTGAAAACAATCTCGTCATCTGTTTGTGTAATAGTTAAATTTTTACTGTCTGGATGTAATGAAATTGTACGGAAATTAAGAACATTGTCTACTGTTTCTTTATAAACTTCAGCACCAGTGCCAACATTGTCACCAGTGTTTAGTAGTGATCCACTGTTGGCAATACCAATAGTAATATCATTACCGTCAGTTGTGACTGTTAAGTTGTTGCCTGCTCTGATGCTTCTTAAATTTAATGTGCCGTCTGTTCTACCGCCATAGACACTTGTACCAGTGCCTAATGAGCTCACGTCACTGAACACTGCATTTCCGCCCACACTCAACGTTCGTGCAACAAAAACACCTAGTGTAATGTCAAACTGTAATACCATATCTGCCTGCAATACAGCAGGATTGAAAGATATCATTGGTTGTGTCTGGGACGTTATTGTTGATGAACATGCAAATACTGCCATACTACAAATACCTTTATCGTTTAGTTAGTAGTATTTATACTCAGACGTTCAAAAGTATTTTGTCAATTCTGCCATGTTGTGCTTGGTCATATGCTTGTGCATTTAAATATGTACGATCTACTCTTGCACGTAAGTACATGGTGTTTAATCTAAACGTAAATGCATCAGCACCAGTGTCACCTACAATGCCTGTTGGTGAACCAGGAAGTTGTGGATACTGTTTGTAAGTACTGCCACTAGTCAGATAAATTGGAAACCAATCATCGTCCTGTGGATCACTTACTAGTGTACCTTCAATATATAATCTTCCTACAAAATCACTGAAGTTTACACTCACAGTGTGTAGGCCGTCAGTATTACCATAGTAAGCGTCTGCACGGATTTTGTCTCCAGTGTAGTTTAAACTGTCTTGATGTGTTAACATTGTATAACTGACGGTGCTCATTTTTATTCCTTAATAATCTCTACAAGTGTACCTTCACCTGCTAATTCTTGAATTACAGCTTCAAGCTGAACTAGTGTATCCTGATCAATAATTTCATGATCTTCGTCACTATCCCTTAGCAGTTTACTGGCTTTAACCACAAACATTGTTTCTGCAATTTTTGCCATAGTAGTCTCCTATAAAATAACTATAGTTATTTATCTGAATCTATTTCGTCCTGAGTTACTACTTCTAGCTCTTCCAGTGTCTTGTAGGGAGTCATGAGTTTAATTTGTAAATAATCAGTTTCATCTTTAAGATAAATTGTTACTCTATGCCAATCATAAAGCCGCCGCCAACCACTGGTTAATTGTCTAGATATGTAACTTGCATATCGAGTCCTGCTGGTAGTGCCAGTAATATTGGCAGCAATCCTAAAATTATCACTCAGCCTATAACTATCTTCGTCCAGTGTTTTTAATATATCATATATGTGTTCAGCACCACCATCTACAATTTCAGTACTGCCAGGCCATATTATTTTATAACGATATTTTTTATAAAATAAATTATCTCTAACCAAAATTTTACAATTGTTTTTCATTGTGTCACGCTGTACTTCGTTTGCAGGGCCGTGTACATCAATCAAAAACAATCTAAATCTTTTAATTAGCTTGATTGCAATATCAGTATCGTTTAAGTAGACGTGAAATTTACTTTCACGCCTAAGTCTATAATCAATTTTATTACTATCCAAAAACTGTGTAATCTTTTTATGAACATTGCGAAGTTTGTTCATATCCTCACGGCGGTCTTCATTATTGGTTATAGAATAACCACCACCATGTCTAAATCCAAATAATGTCCATAACTGAATGTTATCAAATCCTAATCGCAATGAATAAGTTTTGAAAAATAGTTTTTCTGTATAAACATACGTGCACACATCACTGCATGCTTTTCTAACATCAGATATAGTTGATTTGGATTTGGTCATTTTGAATATCAATCTCAATTCTATTGTGTGTTGAATCACTAAACAACAGTTTACGTGCCAGTGGCTTTTTAATATTCTCATTAATTTCACGAGCCATTGGTCTTGCACCCATTGTCTCATTAAATCCACGATCGCTTAACCAATTGGTAACTGCTGGTGTCCATGTAAGATCAATTTCACGATCTTTAACCATGTACTTTAGTTCAGTCATAAACTTGTCAGTAACTTGATTAATGTGCCCACGGTCAAGTTTATTAAACTTAACAATAGCATCTAAACGGTTACGGAATTCAGGACTAAAGAAACTTTTAACTGCTTTGTCTTGTGCACCGTCATGTTTTCCGCCACCAAAGCCAATAACATTCTTTTCACTGTCTGCCGCACCTAAGTTACTGGTCAAGATAACAACTGCGTTACGTGCACTTACACTTTTACCATCACTACTGGTAACCATACCGTTGTCCATTACTTGTAACATAACGTTCAATACATCAGGGTGTGCCTTTTCAACTTCATCCAATAGCAATACACAATTTGGTGTTTTTTCCAATTCGTTAATCAATTGTCCACTACCAGTTTTACCATCACCATGTCCTACATAGCCTGGAGGTGCGCCAATCAACTTAGCAACTGTATGACGTTCTTGATACTCACTCATATCAAAGCGTACCAAGTTCATGTTTAACAACTCACTAATTGCTTTTGCTGTTTCAGTTTTACCAACACCTGTTGGTCCAGTAAACAAATATGTACCTACTGGCTTGTCTTTAGATTTAAGTCCTGCTTTACTGATGTATACAGCGTCTGCCAATAAGTCAATTGCTTGGTCCTGTCCAAACACACGCTCACGTAGTTTTTCTTCAATGTTAATCATTTGTGTTTCACGGCGCTTAACATTAACAACTGTGTCCAGTGGAATACGTGCCATTTTACTGATCTCATATTTGATAAGTTCATCAGTAATAGTAATAATACGCTCTTCTGGTTTACGTGTACGTTGACGTGCAAACGCACTATCAATAACATCAAATGCCTTGTCTGGCAGTTTCTTGTCATGCAAGTATTGTACACTTAAATCAACTGCGGCATTGATTGCTTCTGGTGTAATTTGCATATCATGATAAATTTCATAAGCACTTACACTCTGCTTGACAATTTCTTTTGCTTCACTTGGTGTTGGTTCAGGAACATCAATCTTATAAAAACGACGAGCTAGTGCACGGTCTTTCTCAAACTTTTCACGATATTCTTCATATGTTGTACTACCAATACAGCGTAGTCGACCTTTTTGCAGTGCTGGCTTTAACAAGTTAGCAACATCCATTGCGCCTTGTCCAGCATTACCTGCACCCATAATCATATGGATTTCATCAATAAACAGGATAGCATCATCACGTTTATCCAGTACATCCAGGATCTCTTTCATACGCTCTTCAAAATCACCACGGTACTTTGTGCCTGCCAATAGTGCACCAATATCCAAACTATAAACTGTATGTGATGCAATAGTGTCAGGTACATCTTCATGTACAATACGGTATGCCAGACCTTCTGCAATAGCAGTTTTACCTACACCAGCATCGCCTACTAGTACAACATTGTTCTTTTTACGGCGGGCAAGTGTTTGTACTAATTGATCTACTTCTTGCTCTCTGCCAATTAACTTGTCTAGTTTGTGCTTTTTTGCTTCTTGATTTAAATTAACTGTGTATTTTCGCAGAACTTGGTCGCCAGTATTGCTACCTTGTTTTGCCATTTGTTCGTATTCTTTTTCCAATGCGCTTAAATATTCTAAAATAATTTCTCTAGTTACACCATTCATTTCGCAGATAAACACTGCTTGGCTATTCTTTTCTGCTAGTACACTCAACAACAAGTCAATTGGATTAAGTGTCTGTCTGCCATGAAATAATGCCTGTGTAATTGCACGATTAAAAACTCGTTCCAGTGTAGTAGTCTTTCTTGGACGTAAACCGTCCTCGTCTACTTTAATACTGTCAAGCTCAGTTGCAACATATGCGTGAGCATGGTCAAGAATATCAATAGGGTTGCCATCAATCTCTTTTACTAATTCAATAATATCATCATCTTCAAATAACACACATAAAATGTGCTCTAGGGTAACATATTCATGAGCATGCATCTCAGCAATTTTAAATGCTTTAGATACCATTAACTCAATGTGTTCATTTGCCATTAAATTTTTCCTCTTATAGGTCTTTTATTTTTGTATCAGGATCCGTGCTAGCAGGAATACTCACATTGATCTGTATAATAAGATCGCCTGTTTTACGTGTTCCATATATTGGGAAGCCAGCTTCTGGGATTCTTAACTTTGTTCCTGGCTGTGTACCTGGTTTTATTTTAACACTATATTTCTTTTTGTCAATACCTGACACTTCAATAGTATTACCAAGTATTGCATCTTTTACGAATATAGTTTCTTTAACTAAACAGTTGTTGTCTATGCGTGTGTATATAGGGTGCTTTTGCTCTAAAACAGTAACATATAAGTCGCCTGGAGGAAGTTGTTGATTTGTATCATCACCACATCTACTAAACTTAATTTTACTTCCGTTTGGTACCCCTGCAGGTATCTGAATATTCACTGTTTTTGTTTTGCTTCTGCTAATGTGTATTGTTATGTCTTTATTTACACCAGAAAGTAATTCTTCTAGCGAAATATTATACGTAATTGTAATATCCTTGTTCTTAGGTTGTCTAAAATTAAAATTGAATTGATTATCAAACTGACTGAATATATCATTCATATTCATATCATTGAATGGATTACCGCCTGACTGTTGTGGCTGCTCAAAACTTTGTCTACTATCCTTGTCTTTTATCTGATCATATGCAGCATTTACTTGCTTAAACTTATCCTGATCACCGCCGCGGTCTGGATGGTGTTGTTTAGCTAATTTACGATATGCTTGCTTAATTTCTTCGTCACTGGAGTTACGATTAACACCCAGGACACGATAAGGATCAGTCATTTAAACTATTATTATGCTCGTTAATTACACGTTCAGATTGTTTATAGTAGTTTTCATATGCAACAATCATAGCCTGTTGTTGCTGTACAAGTGCACGGATGTCACTAAAGTTTAAACCAAGATCACCATATCCATCGCCAGTGAGTGCATACAGTGCAAATGCCTGACCCCTGGAATCAAGCTCTGCCATTACTTCATCTACATTGTCACTGTTGATAACAATCCACTCAACCTTGCGCATGTTAAGTTCATCAACAGGAGGTAGTGTTAAATTTGGCTTATTGATTGGCTTTGCACTAATCTCAATCGGTGCTATCTGGGGTTGCGAGCAAGCCGCGAGCCCTATAATCATCGTAAAGCCAAGGACACTCTTTGTTAAAAGCCTCGCCATTTTCAGCGTTCCTTTCTTTGTCATTTAGTTCCGCTCCACTTAGTAGTTCAAAACATCTACCAGCATTTTCAGTTCCACGATTGACTGCACGTTCTATTGCATCTGGATTTGCAATAGCAGCCGCAGTTAAATCTAAACGTTCTAGTTTATCAGCCAGTAACTGATTTTGTCTTCTTATACTTGTATATGCAGCATTAAGACTGTCTAGCTCTTGTGTTTGTGCCGCATAGCTGGCTTGTAAACTTTCAAGAGCAGCTTCATTTGTCTCAACTGCTGTCTCCAGTTTAGCATTATTTTCAGTTAATGTCATTATTTTTTTCTGACTATCTTGATAATACCAATAGGCACCATACCCTGCTCCGCCAAGCAGACCTAAAATAATCAAAAATGCATAGACTCTAATCATTACTTGTGCCTATAAACAATACGGCCCTTGGACAAATCATATGGAGACATTTCTACGTCAACAGTATCACCTAAAAGTATATTGATATTAAACTTTCTGATCTTACCACTGATTAATCCAATAATATTGTGACCGTTCTCCAGTTCTATTTTAAATGTTGCATTAGGCAAGCACTCTATTACTTTGCCTGCAAACGTAAAAGTTTCTTCTTTAGCCATTAATACTTAACCAAAAATTCCATTCTTTCTTTAATCTGGTCTTCTGGTTGGCGATTGAATCTTTTTCTGTAATCTTCCGGTGTACTCATAATAAATTTATTGAAGTTATCTTTATTGAAAACTTGATCGCCTTCCATTTTATAACCTGTAAATTTCCATTCACCTTTGTCACTAGTAATACGATTGATGCTGTTTAGCATATCTCTAATTTTTTTGTATAAGTCTTTATCTCTGCTAAATTCTATAAAAACTTTATATTCACCGTCATTATTTGGTGCGCCACTTATTTCTACATCCAAATGATCTAGTGCACCAGTTTCAATAAAGTTACTTAAATCTTTTGCTGGCTGCTCGTAACTAACTGTAATTGCAACTACACAAACGTTTTCTTCTCTATCTACTTTTGGTTTATATTGGTCTATACTTACTGTGCCCAGTACCAGACCCTGCATCTCTTCATAACTGAGACCTTCAAATATATTACTGACTGGATACATCATCACTCTTGGCTTCCTCTGCGTCATCTAAGCCCTCATTATAGGCATCATCAACATCGCTCATATCAATTTCAACACCGTTAACATTAATCTTTTCACTTTTAAATTCATCTACAAAGTGACGTGGCATTGCAATTTTAACTAACCAAACATCTGTTTTAACCTTTTTAGGCTTACGTTCGCCTTTATCATTGGTCTCTAAATCATCAGGTGTTTTAATGTCCATGTTTGTAATATATTTCTCTTTCTGGAAATATACATAACAGCCGTGCTTTGTTAAACGTAGAGCACCCTCTGGGTCAGGCATCATTTTATGTGGATACATCAGTGTAACTTCAATCCAATAACGACTGATGTCAGGACCAGCAACTACTTCTCCTACCATCCAATTTTTATATGCATATAGATGCAGTTGATCTAGTACGCCTTCAAACTCTAGTAGCATATCTAGGGCAGTGTTGCCGTCATAAACACTAGCAATTGTGTCTTTAATTTGTTGTGTATCAATCATATAATTATACCTGGGCTGTTTTATAACAGTATTTATACTTTTTACAGAATTTATGATTTAGTATAATATATCTTGTGTTTTTTGTCAATGTGTTAAATACTATTGAACAATTTGGGCTCGGATCTAGCAAATCAAAAGGAGATCACTAGGTGACTAAGAGAGCTAGAAAAACCAAATCATTCAATAGTTCGGAGCCAATCGTTGACTTCGGGAAATATAAAAAGCGTAATTCAAGGGTAGTAATACTACCAAAAAACCTAACACAGGAGGATTACTTGGCATTACTAGACGATGATACTAAAAACATCGTATTCGCAACTGGACCAGCAGGTACAGGCAAAACTATGCTAGGCGTACTAGCAGCGGTAAGGGCACTCAAAAACGGAGATTGCGAAAAAATAGTGGTGACAAGACCAGCAGTTAGCGTGGATGAACAACACGGCTTTTTACCTGGAACACTAATTGAAAAGATGGCGCCGTGGACACGACCAATATTTGACGTGTTCGAAGATTACTACACTCCAAAAGAAATTACAAGCATGATTGAGGATGGTGTTATTGAAGTAGCACCACTAGCGTATATGCGTGGACGTACTTTTAAAGATGCGTACATCATTGCTGATGAAATGCAAAATGCTACATCCAATCAAATGAAAATGCTGCTAACACGTATTGGTGCTAACAGCCGCATTATTGTAACTGGAGACTTAGCTCAACATGACAGGGGGTATGATAATAATGGGTTAAAAGACTTTATCAGTCTACTTAAAGCATCTGATACTAATCGTATTGGATTTGTAGAATTTAAAAAACAGGATGTCGAAAGACACCCTGCCGTTCAAGAAGTATTGAACATCTACGGAGACGAAAGTATTAATTAAGCAATAAAATCAACGATCTGAGCCCAGTTGTTTGCTTTTTTAATCCGACTGTCGTCGCAATCAGCGTTATGCTCGTGTGTAACTAGGATGGTTTGCAGTCCCATGTCTGCACCAAGCACAGCATTTTCAGTCTTGTCTTCCAACCACCACAGTCCAGTATTTTTGTAAGGCATAAGTGCATCATCTTTGTCTGCACCAGTGTCCAAACAAATGACATCCAAAAACACACCTTCTCCAAAAACCTTTTCCAAGTTCTCGATCCGTAACTGCCGTGCATATGGATCCAAGCTCATGCTAGTGATACACACAAACCGGTAACCAGCTTCAACTAGTTTGTTAACACCGCTCCGTGCATCCCGTAGTGCACTCAGACAACACATCCAAGCACTCTCGTTAAACTCTTTAACTAACCGCTTACACTCTGCTTTTTCAATACCGTATGCAATATCCATTTCATACAGCCCTGGATTCTTCAACTCATAGTCATGTGTTGACATCCAATCATGAAAAGCAGTTTCCCAATCAAGTAGGACACCGTCACAGTCTGTTAGGATGATTTTCTTGTTTTCTGTCATTTTCTTGTTTATTAGTTTTTTCATCCACTGACTCATTTATT
>Ga0255782_10000237_pt1 | contig 49754 bp, 59 predicted proteins | sample 101ome_26_FD_179980 | JGI IMG/M metagenome (GOLD analysis project Ga0255782, IMG submission 179980) | Coastal salt marsh microbial communities from the Groves Creek Marsh, Skidaway Island, Georgia - 101408AT metaG (version 2) | ecosystem: Environmental > Aquatic > Marine > Intertidal zone >...
AACAATCCTTGGAGATCCTTACCAGAAACACCAATCTTTTTGAGCTTCCATTCAATACCGCGTCTGGTTGAAGCTTCATCTTCCATTCTTTCTTTGTCAAGCTTTGTAGCATTGGCAATTACCTTGTCGGCGCCATTTTGTGGAAGTTTGTTCATGAACTTCTTACGGTTCTCACGCTTGAGATACTTGAGTGCTTGAAGCTTACCTGCCACTCTCTTTGTTTGAAGGTTTGTGGCTGTTTTCTTGGCTTGTTCAGCTTGTTTTTTGGCTTCATCAGCTTTCTTCTTGTTTTCGATCAATCGTTTTTCGGCTTCTACCTTATTCTTTCTTTGTTTGTTAAGAGCTTGAGCGTTCGCAATTACCTTTTCGGGGCCATTTGTTGGCAGTCTCTTCATAAATTCTTGTCGATTCTCCCTCTTCAGAGACGTGAGCCCTTGAAGCTTTGTAGCGACATTCTTGGTTTGGGTGTTTCTACCCTTACGCTCTTCATTCGCCTTCTTCTTGGCATTTTCCTTCTCTTGTTGGCGTTTCTTTATCTCTTCTTCTTGGGCCAACTTAGTCTTCTCTTTCTCTCGCTTTCTACGAGCATCTTCTGATTGCGCTTCCTTGATCACTGTATTCTTACCCATAGTTTCAAGCTTCTTAATGTACATAGCTCGGTTGTTTTTTGTAAGATTTGTAAGCTTTTGAAGTTCCTTAGAAACATTCTTCATATTTTGCTCTTTTGACTTCTTAGCATTTTGGGCTTCCTTCTTCTTACGTTTTTCCGTAGCTAGTGCGTTTTCTTCATTCTTTTTCGCCTTCTTTCGTTGATCGTTCAACGCAACGGCGTTAGCAAGAATCATTTGAGGGTTATTTTGTGGAAGTCTCGACATAAACTTCTTTCTGTTTTCTCTGGTAAGAGTTGTCAAACTTTGAAGGGACTCTGCGAGGTCTTTAGTTTGGGTGTTTCTAGCCTTTCGAGCGTTTTCCTTCTTTTTGCGATTACTTTCTTCCTTCTTCTTACGATTTTCTTCAGCTTGCGCCTTCAATCGTTTGATACCGGCATCTTTGTCTTTAGCTTGTTTGACCACTTGATTCAATGTAGTTGGTCTAGCCTTGAGACTATTTGTGAACTTTGTACGATTCTCTGGTGTGAGATTTGTAAGCTTTTGAAGTTCCGAAGAAAGTGTTTGGAGATTTTGCTCAAGTTTTTTCTTGGCTTCTTCCTCCTTGATTTTATTGTTTGCGTTTTTCTTTTCCGCGTTACGCACCGCTTCTTGGTTTATAGCATTGACATTGGCGTTCACCAACTTTTTAATTTCAACTATATCGGATCTGGGAGCTTTGACTCTTTTAATGTAGTCGGCTTTTCTATCCTTTGGCAATTTAGTCGCCTTGATGTAGTTGTAGAATGCGGTCTTTTCAGACTTTTGCTTTTGATTTTCTTGTTTCGATTGTACCAACAAGTTTTGAAGAGCGCTTCTGTTCTGCACAAGTTGATTTTTGTAATAGTCAACTCGATTGGCAGTCAAGTCTTTGAGGCCCTTCAAATGCTTTTCAAGTTGTTGTTGGTTTTTAAGTTGATTTTGTTCAGTCTTTGCGTTCCCAGCATTCTTGTTCAACCTGGAAGCTTCATTCTTGAGTGCATTTATATTTGTGGCATTGTTCACGACCCTATCCAATAACATCTTCTTGTTTTTGATTGAAATACTGGTCAGTGTATTCAAGAATGTTTTAAGTTCGGTTTTCTTGGCGTTGATCGCATTTTGCTTTTCTCTTGAACCACGGTTTAATTCCGTAATTTCATTCTTCAACGCGTTAAGGTTTGTGTTGAGTTGGACGCGGTTAAGGAACGCAGCTTTATTCGCCTTTGAAATTTGCTTATTTTTCATAAAAGCGGAAAGTTCCTTTTTCTTCATGGCGACACCCTTTGCGTTTGCCCCACCCTTCGCCTTGTTGGCTTCGGCTTTGAGGCTATTGAGGGTACCTTTACCCTTGTCAAATTTAGTCAAAAATGGTGTCGCGTTTATACCCAAACCATTGATGTAATTCTTTAATTCGCGTCTCTGTTCACCCTTATTTCTAGCTGCGGCGTTCAACTGAGAAGCTTTATTCTTAAGTGCATTGAGATTGGCGGTTTCTTTGTCAAACTCTTTAAGAATTATTTTCTTATTCGCCGCATTAATGTTTTGAAGACTATCCATAAACTCGACGAGAGCCTGTCTGTTTTCAGCTCGTTTTCCAGAAATCTTTGAATTGATAATAGCTTTGGCCTCTTGTTTGGCTTTCTTCAATGGTATAGAGTTACCGTTGAACTTGTTCAACACGGCTTGACCATTTTCTTGTGAAAGACCTATTTCATTAAAATATGCAAGTAATTCTTGACGATTCACATTTTTAGTTTCATCGCGGCGTGTAGCTGCGAGGGCCTCTGCGTTTGTTTTAAGGGTCAATATATTGGATTCACCTGCATTGAACTTAGCCAATATAGAATTGGCGTTTGTTTTGCTGAGTTTGAGTGTCTTTACCATATATTTTTCAAGACCCTTGCGATTAGTCGCAAGTTTTGCACTTTCACGACTTTTCTTCAATTGATTGGCTTCATTCTTAAGAGTCGCCAAATTTGTATTTGCCTTATCAAACTTCTTCAAAATTACTTTTCTGTCTTGAGCATCCAACCCAATATTGTTAAAATATTGTTCAAGATCTGCGCGGTTACCCGTCTTCTTCTTTTGTTTAATCAACATTGAGGCCCTTTTCTGGATTTCAGAAATATTAGCTTTTGGATTGTTATTGAAAAGTTTGAGAAATTGATTCTTTTCTGTATTGTTCAAGTTGAGATTATTCAATGCCGTGGAAAGTGCATTGCGATTCTTGTTTCTCTTTTCCGCAATCTTTGTTCGTAAGATATCATTAGCCATCTGTCTAGATTCATTAATTGGGAGATTTCTATTCAATATATTACGTTGGTTGTTCTCGGACAATCCAATACTTTTCATATATTTCGTGAGATCTTCCTTGTTCTTTTGCTTTTTGGTATTTTTTAAACGTTGCAAAATAGCGTTAGCCTCTTCTTTCAAGGAATTCAAACTTTGTTGACCCACCTTACGCTTGAGTGTCTTAATTGAACCACTGTTCAAACCGATATTTTTAGCATAAGCTTCCAAGTTTGCAATATCGGCACCGATTTGTTCTTTAGCTCTCTTCTTGAGTATGGTATTTACATCCCTCTTGAGAAGATTCGCCGATAATCTACTATTGGCATCAAATTTGGAAAGAATTGAATTCTTATTTTGATTTGTCATCTCCTTTGAATTCATATATTGCTCGAGAGCTTCTCGATCTTGGGCTCGTCGATCGGAGATGGCTTGTTGAACCATCGAGTTGACTTCTGATTTGAGTGCATTGAAATTCAAATCAGTGTTACTCAATCTTTGGATGAAAGCGTTTTTATTCGCGTTTGAAAGAGAAGTTGATTTCACATAAGCTGCAAATTTCTGCTTTTTGTTTGTCAACTTATTATCTTTAGCTCTCTGTATCAATTTCGTGATTTCTTCACGAAGAGTATTGAGATTCGCTTCACCCCTGTCGAAACGCTTGATAATACCTCTCTTGGTACCATCGGAGAGGTTTGTCGCAGAAACAAGAATCTCTTTGAGAGTATTCTTATTTGCAACTTTCTTTTCAGTCACTCTCTTAGTTTTGAGGTTTGAGGCCTTTTTCTTGAGAGCGTTCATAGTAAAAGAATTGCTATTGTAGGCAGTCATCATAGCATTTTTGTCTTGGTTTTCCAAATCTAATTGATTTAAGAAAGAAACAAAGCTATTTCTTTGACCAGCCTTTCGATTTTCAGCTCTTTTCTTAGCGAGGGTGACCGCCTTATTTTGGTTAAAAGTGCCGTTGCTTTCAAGAGCACGCTTATCTTCATTTGTAAGATTTTTGAGGGTGTTCAAAAATTTGCGATACTCTTTTTGCTTCTCACCAATTACGGCATTTTTACGTCTTTTTTGTATGTTAAGAGCTTCTCTCTTGAGTGTCTCCACATTGGTGTTTGTGTTTTTGAACTTTCTCATGATAGCATTTTTGTTTGTTTGTGGCATTTCCAATGGGGTCAAGAAAGAAAGGAGATTTTTTGCAGTCGCCTCCTTCTTATCTCGTTTTCTTTGAGTCACAAGATCTGATGCCATCTTTCTCATTGAGTTGGCATTAGTAGTCTCAGTAACCTTGCTTACAAGAGCATCCTTGTTAGCGTTACTTAACTGATACCCTTGAAGAATCTGCTTGAACTGTTCTTTCTTTTGTTGAATCTTGCGTCTACGAATTTCATTTTCATTGACGGGAGCCGGCCCGGGGGTTGGTTGACTGGGAGTTGGTCGAGGGGTTGGTTGACTGGGAGTTGGTCGAGGGGTTGGTTGATTGGGAGTTGGCCGAGGGGTTGGTTGATTGGGAGTTGGTCGAGGGGTTGGTTGGCTGGGAGTTGGCCGAGGGGTTGGTTGATTGGGAGTTGGCTGAGGGGTTGGTTCTACAACATTACTTTTAAGTGGCTTAACTACACCACCACCAGTGTTAGTTGTAGACTTCTTTTTACCAAAAATCCCCGAAAAAATTCCAGGTTTACCTGGCTGAACCGCTGGTGTGGGTCTTACGTTATTGCGCTTTACTGGCTCAACGTATCCTCCACTAGAATTGTTTCGATAAGTATTCTTCTTCTTCTTACCGAAAATTCCAGAAAACAAACCCGATTTGGGTTTGTTGGTTGGTGGCTTCACTGCTCTTCTCGCACCACCCAAAAATTTTGGTTTTTCACCCTTGATAAAGAGACCCCCTTTAGGGAAAGTCACTGTGGATGTTCTATTAACTTTTTTTGGTGACACGTTATTGCCATTATTTCGGTTCCAGTTACTGTTACCGTTACCGTTACCGTTACCGTTACCGTTACCAATATTGTTACCACCAAAATTTGATTTATTACCATTGTTGTTAGTCAAATTTGGTGTCCCAATATTGAAGTTGCTGTTGTTACGTGCACTATTATTGCTAAAGTTAACATTGTTCACTGCTGTGTTATTCACTGCTGTGTTTTTGCTAACAGAAACCCGTCTCTTTCTTCCTATCTTGACAGGTTCGTGAATTTTCATATAGCGCAGGCGTTTACCGATCGCGTCAACAATTTGCGTCTTCGTCATCTGTTCGACATTCTTGAGATCAACCTTGCGTGCAATTCTCTTAAGATCTGTGCGCTTTGTGGTTGAATCAAAAAGTTGTTCATAATCATTAGCCTTCAAGGGCGACTTCTTGTCAACCAAGTAGGTACGATCTGAACTCATGACCAAAGGTGGAAGAGGCAACTTGCCGTCCTGAATTTCGTTATAGGCCTGGCATATCTCGTTTCTTGTTAGTTTAAAATCTGATCCTGTGTTGAGTTTGATCAACTTTCTAAGATTGTCTATATCTGCGTTAGGATCACACGCATCTATCATAATTTATATTAAACTAACAAAAAAGTGTATGAGATTATTTGGTGGTTGAGTAACCTATATTATATAGTCTAATTTTGTCTTCATAAGACATATTGAAATCAAATATATTGGTATCTCCAACGTTTATTTCTATCATATTCATTTTCCCTTCATATGTTGATCTATTGTTTAGTGTTGAGCGAATAAGAGACTCAACAAACTGCCTAGGATTGTTTATTTCTTCCTGATATACACGGTCCATCCTCAGTTTCATACATGTAATTTCGTGTGGTTTCTTCCCCAAAAATGGAATCATTGGATATTGTTCTTGTGTACCACCATCTACATAAGTTTTGCCTTCATACTTTCCACAAGAAAATATGAGAGGTATCGCTATACTCATACAAACTGCATCAATAACTTTCATTTTGGGATGTGTATCCCTAGAAAAATATTCAGTTGTCGAATTATTTAGACAATATGCAGAAATGTATATTTTCATATCTAGCTCTTCAAATGTGGGATCACAACCACATACTTCTACGAGTTTTTCACGAATAGGTGCTAAATCAACAAAACCAAATTTGTTAAAGAATGAACCTATGCGTAATTTAACAAATTCGGGGATATTCAGAGATAAAGATATTTTATACACTTCGTCAATGGACATCCCTAATGCTAAAAACAGCGCTAGTATAGACCCCGCGGAGGCACCCGATATTTCTTCAATATCTACAAGTTGTGATTCAAGTGCTTTGAGAGATCCTATCATTGAGTAGATACCCATTGAAGCAGGACCTAAAACAAGGTACTTCATCCTCCTATTTAATAGAATTGAGGAAATTGACGACGCAAAAGCGCGAACACCACTGCGAAAACGATCGCGTGGGTCAACGCCGCCACTGGGCTCGTTTGACCGGATCGGAGAACTCCGCCAGAACCTGGTGGAATTGTCAAGAGCAGACCTGGACTGAGCGCCAAGAATAGCGATGTAGTCACGATCAAGTCGGTCTTCGTCAATACGAGACCCATCGCCTTCGCGACGAGACTGTACACGAGGAAGAATACGAGAGCGTGGAACATGATGGCCATTTGATTGGTTTTTCCGTTTCGGAATTTGAGACTTTGCCCGTCGGTGGTGAGAAGAACACCCGGGCTGAGCGCCAAAAAAAGAGCAGCTGGAATGGCAACTTTTTGAGAAGTGATATCTGGAAGCATTGTTTAATATACGTTCACATATTTTTCAGTTGAGTGGTCAGATGCAAATCTTACCCAGTGATCGAATGTTGCACCCGACATAAACTCAGTCCCCAACCCTTTTGCATCAATATATTCTTGAATGTGTCTCCAAATGTAAGATAATGTGGATTCATATGGAATCCAGACAAAGTCACAATCATCTTTGTGTTCGTCATAACAAAATTCGGCAAAATCTGAAAATGTGCAATTAGTCATAAGTTCCCGTTCGAGATAGGCGTCTTTGAGTAAAGATTGTACAATATCCCAAAGCTCCCAAAGTTCTTCTGAATATGTGATTTGCCAGTCTTCTACATTCAATTGAGAATCTTCGACAAATTCATCATCATCACTAGAGGCGGCGTCGTATCCAACGCTAGCCTCATACACATATTGACTCCAAACCATGGTTCTTACTTATCTTCTTTAGGAGGCTTATCTTTTATCCCAGTTAACGACAACGAAGTAGATTCCTTTACTTTAAGGTTGTCCTGGATAGCATTAAGAGCGCCTTCTACTTTGGCTTCATCGCCACCGAAAAACTGAAGAAGGCCATCCTTGATAGCATCCTTATTCATGCTACCTTTTCGGACAGACTTACGTAGGCTAATTTTACCCTTTCTGAGGTTAATGGTATCAATGCCCTGATCAAGCATATGTCTCTTCACAGACTCTTTGAGACGCTTTTCTTCTTGGTTGAGGATTTTGATATCAGATTTCGCTTCAGAAAGTTGCTTGCTGAGTTCCACAAGCTTCGAAACGCTTTCGGAAAGTTCGTTAGGTACTGACATTATTTACATAAAGCTAAGGTCTAATCTTTAAGCGAAATTAGCACAAATCACGCTGCATCTCGTCTGGAACGATGGTAGAGTTATTCCAGACATAGCCATCCTTTGGATTTGGTGGGTCAGCACGGATTTGTTGGTTGGCGTTTCTAAGCGCACCACCGACAGTTTCTGGGAAGCCAATTTGCTTACGTGGTTCGAGGAAGTTTTGTCCCTTGAGGATGTCTTCTGGAGCAAACTGACCGAAGTCTTCCTGAGAAGCAACCTCACGTGGGAGGAGAGAGGACGCAAGACCGGTACCCGCACGCATGCCGCAGCTGCCCTTGGAGACTGGCGCAGCCGCTGGGCCGGCCGCGGCGACGTCCAAACCGAATGGAGCATATTCAAGTTCGTCAATAGAGTAGTTAGATTTCTTCATGCTGAAGAGTACATAGACCAACGCAGCGATGGCAAGCAACATCATGAGGTTCTGAGTGCGACCCTTCATTATCTTTTATATATGATCAACAATTTTTTTATTGGGCATCTTCGTCATCAAATGCATATTCTTCTGGGTACACTTCGAGATCGGGTTCATCAAAAACCTTGACCTGGAAAATGTTCCAAGCTGGACCGAAGGCCTTCTTGGCGAACCAGAGACCAGCGAACTCGAGGATCACACTGGATTTCTTACCTTGCTTAACGAGATCAAAATCGACGAGCTCCTGATCACTGTTGAACACCTTGGTAACAGTAATGCAGTCGCCTGTAATTTGTTCGTTGACGATACTTGGGGTGTAGGCACTCTTGATGACGTCATCACCAAGTTGCTTACCGAACCAAGACGCACAGTTTTCACGAGCGGCTTCGAGGTTAAGATCATCGATGGTTTGAACCTTGGTCTTGTTGGAATCGGTGTTCAAATCAAAGACAACTTCGTTGGATACATCAGCGATGGTTGTTCCGTTGAGCTGGACAAAGCATTTGCGCTTTTCGTCGGTAAGCGCTTTCACAAAGTAGAGACCATCTTCACCTTTGACTGGGGCGTTGTACAACATTATATGCTTAATTTATGATTCAATTCTTTAAACCAACAAATGGTATTTGTGCTGACCTCTTTATGATTTCCATTGGAACCCATTTGTCACGCACTGGCTTGTATCCATACAAAAGCTTTGTTACATCCAAATATTCTGGTAAATTTTTAGATTGATTTGGCCTGTAGTTAAACTCATTTTTGATGTAATTCCTGGATCTGTTTTTCACCCATTCTTGCTTTTTCAAATTAAATCGTTGATTTCCGTGTGTTTTACTGTATCCTGGAATATTCACATTTGGTACAGATGTTTTAATACCATAAACAAGCTGCTTTGATAAACGATCCGCCTGTGGTTTGGTGGTATATTCCGCATATCTATGTGGATTAATCTTGGCAGCCGCGGCCATACTCACGCGCGTTGGGCGTTTTGTTCTCGAATACACAGACTTTATCTTGTTGTGTGTGTGCTCGTATATAGTGTTAATATCATCAGTTGGTTTGACGTTTGCAAACTTTGAAATAAGCTTAGACAGTTTGTACATACGCTGACGATCCTTCTCTTTCTTTTCCGGTCGGAGACCCAACTTTTGCATAAGGTACACATCATCAAGAAGGAAACGCTTTCCTGCAACGTAGATACGTTTGTCGTGAACCATTGTGTTTGTGTTCTTGTTTTTATACACGACACCAGCCTTCTTTGATTCTATGGCTTCGTAGCCAAATTCCTTGGGTCTCATGAACGGAATGTCCAAAATACCACCCAAAACTTCTTTTGTGATCTTTCCATCTTTGATTGAAAAGTATCTCAAGTTCAAATCAAGTGCAAACAATTCTACATCAATGAAAATGTCACCCTTTGATGGTTCTCCACCGCGTGTTGTAGACTTTTTCTTCTTGATGAGAAGGTAGCGTCTCGTGACATATGGACCACGCTCCGCAAAACCCAAACCTATAAATCTGGCAATCTTGTTTTGTCTAGCCACACGTTGCTTGACTTTCATCCCAATACTTTTAGAAGTTTCACCAAGTTTGTTCCATAATAAAAGTTTAATGGCTTGAAGTCTTCCGAAATATTTTGAATCATACGGAATTCTTGGAATAAACTTTGTGTCAATATCACTTGTCACCACACGATCCTTACGTTCAAGGTGCATATTGAAAGCTTCACCCCCGGATATCACTAGATCACCCATGGGTCTGAGAAACGCTGAGAGGTCACCCACGGTTTTGAGAACAATGTCTCGAATGGAATCGGTGACGAGTGCGTACACCATCTTTTCAAAACTTTCCTTTTTGTGAAATCTGTGAACTCTCTTTCTAAAAGCCGTCAAGTTATTGTCTTTGAAATGTTTCTCCAATACCGAGTCATTGAAAAATAAATTTTTCTTCATGAACCTGTTGATCACAGCTTCTGAATAAATTTCAGTGTCCATTATTATATTGTGATATTATAAATGGTCTGCAAGATCATAGATGAATGCAGATGTTATGCATACAAGGGTGCCGGTAACCCTTTGACCACACAGTTCTGTGGAGTTAGGAGGGGACCTCGCGTAAAACGTTGCCCAGCAGACTGCTGTGCTGGTGGTTGCCCGGGGCAAGTCAAAGGAGTCGGTCCAAGACAACCTTTTCGTATTATAGATGCAAAAAAGACTAAAAAGCGAAAAAGTGAGCCAGAATTCGACATCATCCCTTTAGCTTTGGTCGCGGTCACACTTCTGTTTCTCATTTACGCTACTTAAAGATTAGGTGTCTAGTAAAGATATAAGATGTCTCTCGAAAACATTCAAAGTGAACTTGCTGCTCTCCGCGCCGAAGTTAAGACCCTCACCAAGCTTGTCCGCAAGGTCAAGAACACCCAAGAGGACCCAACTGGCGAAAAGGCGAAGGCTCGTGCGGCCAACAATGGATTCAACCGCAAGCAAGAAGTAACACCTAAGTTGCGTGAATTCATGGGACTTGCCGAAGGTGAACTCGTTTCCAGATCCGAAGTTACCAAGTTTATCAACAAGTACATCACCGAAAAGGGTCTCAAGCACCCAGATAACGGTCGCCAACTTGTTCTCGACGATAAGCTCAAGGAATTGCTTCAACCACCAGCTGACGTTACTGTCACCTACCTTAACCTCCAAAAGTACCTCTCTCCACACTACGTGAAGAAGGCTTAAAAAATTAATACCTTACAATAATAACATTGACAATGTTTGTTCAACAACACCAAATTGAACAGCTTGTTGGTACAAAGATCAAAGATATCACTTTGTACCAAAAAGCTTTTACTCATAAATCCGCCCTCAAAGAGTATGAACAACTCACCGAATCTTTTGAAACTTTGGAATTTATGGGAGATTCTGTGTTGGGATTTATCATTACAAAATTCCTTTTTGATAGATACGAAGAAAGACAAGAGGGATTTCTTACAAAAGCTAGAACAAAGCTCGTTCGTAGTGAAACTCTCGCCAATATAGCTACCAAATTGGGTCTCAATAATTTGGTTCTCATGGACGAGAAGGGTATGCGCAACGGTTGGAATAATAATCCAAAAATTCTTGAAGACGTGTTTGAAGCCCTCGTGGGTGCAATTTATATGGATTTGGGTCTTCTTCATGCGAAGGAATTCGTTCTACGAATATATACAAATCCGGAATATGTAAACTTAAGCGCTATCATGATTGATGACAACTTTAAGGATCACCTTATGAGGTACTGCCAAATTATGAATATTCCGCTACCCGAGTATGTAATTGCTGGACATCAAGATGGAATTTTCTACGTTGATGCATACATTAACAAGCAGTGGGGTGGTAGAGGACAAGCTAAAAGTAAAAAACAAGCCGAGCAATTGGCCGCTCGAGCATTCTTCGAACAACTTAAAAAGAACCAACAATAATAACTTAATATGCATCCCAACGTCAAAGCCCTGATCGAACGGGAATATGCTGCTCAAAAGTCTGAAGAATGGTTGGCACTCCGCGGAAATATGCTGACAGCTTCAGATGCAGCCACGGCCATTGGGAAGAATAAGTATGAAACTCCCAATGATCTTCTTCTTAAGAAGTGTGGCATTGGACCCCGTTTTATGGGTAATGAAGCCACGCGTCACGGTGAGAAATATGAAGATGAAGCCCGAATCCTTTACGAACAGAGACACAATGAAGTTGTACACGAAATTGGTCTTTGTCCTCACCCGGAACATAATTGGTTGGGTGGATCACCGGATGGTGTGTCAGAGTCTGGAAAACTTGTAGAGATTAAGTGTCCAATGTCTCGTAAAATTGAAGCTTGTGTACCGGAACATTATATGCCTCAATTACAGTTATGTATGGAAATTTTAGACTTAGAAGAAGCTGATTTTATTCAATATAAACCAGCTGAATTTAACTGGCCTCGACCAGAAGAGTTTGTGGTTGTAAATGTTAAGAGGGATCGTGAATGGTGGAAAACCTACTTTCCAGTTATGAAGGAGTTTTGGGACAAGGTTCTATACTATAGAGAACACATAGATGAACTTCCAAAACCTAAGGAGAAGAAGACGCGCAAGAAAAAGGAAGTACCACCACCTAAGTGCGAAGTTTCAGTCCTTTCTGACGAAGATCCATACGATGACTATTGAACAGCAATATAACCGCGCTAAAGATAACCTCAACGGACGCCTTTTTGCCCCTTACCAACGCGAAGGTGTCCTTTGGATGCTCACTATGGAGAACCAGCAATCTGGTCCCAAGGGTGGCTTCTTATGTGACGAAATGGGTCTGGGTAAGACTGTACAAATGGTTTCCACCATGTTAGGAAACCCCAAAAGACGTACTCTCGTCGTCGTACCCAAATCTATTATCACTCAGTGGGTAAACGAAATCAAAAAGTTTGCACCACGATTGTCTGTGGGTGTATTTGATGGACCCAAAAGAAGTATTTCTGACATCTTGGATTATGATGTGGTTATTGCACCATATTCAATTCTCTCGACTACCGAAGAAACCCCTATCCATATGTATGTGTGGGATCGGGTCATTTTGGATGAAGCCCATGAAATTCGGAACAAATCGTCCAAATTGTTCAAGAGTGTCTGCAGAATCAAAACTGATATCAAGTGGATTGTGACCGGTACTCCAGTTTTCAACTCTATGAATGATTTTGTATCCCTTTGTGCATTCCTTGGCATTGAAAAGTCCCTCGTCCAGGGAATGACTAGTAAAATCAAGGATATTTACATTCTTCGCAGGACCAAAGACGATCTCGCAAAAATCAACGAGCGTCTCAGACTTCCACAGTGTCATTTTGAGAATATTGAACTTGAGATGTTTCCAGACGAGAGACAGCTTTACGAGTTTGTTTTCAAAGATGCACAAGACACCATCAAAGACGCGTTCAAAAATGCAATCAGTCTCAATTCAAAGAACATGGTCATTCTCGAATGTCTTCTTCGTGCGAGACAGTGTATGATATGGCCACAAATGTATTTGGATGGTATTGCAAAAAAGAATCAAACGCAACCCGAAGAATGGATCGGTCGTTCAAATAAGATGGAGACTCTCTTCAATATGATTCAAGGACACCCAGATGAAAAGACGCTCATATTTTGTCAGTTTGTAGGCGAAATGGATTACATTCAGAAAAACCTGGATGAAATGGGATACATTACATACAGAATTGATGGTTCAGTTCCAAAGGATGAGAGAGATAGACAGGTCACGAGTTTCAAAAAGTCACCAGGTGGTTCAGTATTCATCATCCAGATCAAATCGGGTGGTCAAGGTCTCAATTTACAAGAAGCAACGCGCGTTTATATTACGGGACCATCATGGAACCCAGCGACAGAACTCCAAGCTGTGGGGCGTAGCCATCGCACAGGACAAACAAAGCAGGTCTATGTCAAGAAGCTCGTCTATAAGGAAACTGATACATTTGTGAGTGTGGAGGAAGAGATGATGGCTCTCCAAGGTCACAAATCCATTGTGTGTTCAAAAGTCTTAAATGATGAGAGAATTGAAAAACAAATTCCAGTCAAGAGAACCACCGAAAAAATTTCAATCTTGGACATCAAGAAAATATTCCGCGCCTAATATATAAAAAGATGTCTGCCAAGCCAATAGGAAGTCGAGCCGAAGTGTTCCACGGAACTGCCGATAAGACCTCAGGTGGTCTTAAGAAGAAGGATCTCATGTTGGATCCAAAGGATGGTCAAATTAAGAGCGTCGCCGCGCACCAAGCCGCGCTTGACCGCATGAAGCGTGAAGGTAAGAAGCACTTGACCAAGGTCTTCAAGCCAAAGAAGGGTAAGTTTGCGCTTCAGCCCAAGGAAGGTACCAAGGAGTACAAGAAGAAGATGAAGAAGATGGCGTAAAAATTTGTCGACGTACTATAAGAATGACTCTTGCAAAGTGGGACGAGTCTGTACGTTTGGCTAAGATAAAGCTAGGTTTGGACCCAAAGGGGTTTACCAAAGTTCAGGGTAAACTTCTTAAGGAGGCTCAAATCATATATCATCTCTTACTCTTGAATAAAAATAACAATAACAAGTAAAAGAATGTTTAAGGTACTTGCTGCCGCTGCCAAAGTCGGAGCTAAAGCTGGGCCAAAGCTTTTAAAGGCTGGTGCTAAGACTGGTGCCAAATATGGTAAAGTCGCTGCTAAACAGGCCAAAAAAGAAGCCAGGGCTATAGCTGAAGATTTAAAGAACAATGCGCGTCAGATGGCAAATAACATGAAAGCTGGTGCCAAGAATATGGCAACCAATTATCTTGACGGCCAAAAGCGTCGTATTTATCAAACAAATCGAGGTGCGATTTATACCAATACAAGCGGAGGTAACCGCAATTATAACCCAACCCCAGCTTATAAAAATAAGCCGGGGTCAAATGTTATCACACCAATCTAATTAGATTTGAAATTGGAATCCCTTCAAGTTTTGTGGTTCATACACAACCAACTGATGAAGCTTCCAGGTACACCCAAACTTTCTGTTCAAGAAATAAACACTATTGAGTTCAACAATAGCGTGACCACTGTTTCTTGCATAGAGACCATTAGTTACTTCGGTTTTAATTGCATTTCTATTTGCGTCATATACTCCCGCCTTAATCATATTATTGTGATCGGTATCAACCTTGACACGGAATTTTGGCTCTCGATCTGGACTCTCTTTGATATTTGAATTAAACATTGGTGCAAGTTCTTCTCTCGTCATTTTCTTATCGAATATCTTTTCACTTTGTTCGGTGACTGCATCGATGATTTTTCCTTCAATCACACGAAGAGATTCATAAAATTTTTTGATATAACTTCCATCTTCATCATAACCCTTCATCGCGAGATCGACATTATATTTAGTTGGACCGACTTCAGGTGTAAATCCCGAGACACCAAAAGGCATGTAAAGTCGTGGGAATTGGATTCTCACGGGTGTGCCTTCTTTGGTAGAAAGAACAATCTTACGATTGTTGAACTCAGCGATTTCAAGATTTTCAATAGCGTCGCTTATTTTAGCCATTTGTGCTATTTGAATATCAGGTCAAAACTTTAAGCTGAACAAGCGACACATTCTGGTTCAAGACTGAACTGGATAGGACGAGCCTTGGCCTTTGATCTCAGATAGTACATCCCTGTTTTGAGACCGGACTTCCATGCATACATATGCATAGAAGACAACTTTGAAAGTGTTGGACTCTCCATAAATAAGTTCATAGACTGTGACTGGTCAATAAATCGACCACGACCGGCTGCCATATCAATAACTGACTTTTGACTAATTTCCCATACAGTTTTGTAAAGTTTCTTAATATCATCTGGAATATCCACAATATTTTGAATTGAACCACCAGCCTTTACCATTAGATCCTTCATATCCTTGGACCAGAGACCAACCTCCTTTAGGTCATTTACTAGATGCTTGTTGACAACCACAAATTCACCCGCCAAAGTACGACGCAAATAAATATTTGTCGTGTATGGTTCAAAGCATTCGTTATTACCCAAAATTTGAGCAGTTGAGGCCGTGGGCATTGGAGCCATTAAGAGACTGTTGCGAAGACCCTTTGACTTAATCCTCTCCTTGAGAGCGTCCCAGTCGTAGTGAAGCTTTGTTTCGCCATCCCACATATCAAATTGAAGAATTCCTTGGGAAGCTGGTGATCCCTCAAATGTTTCATAAGAACCGTGAACTTCCGCGAGTTCTGAACTCGCCTCGAGAGCTGCGTGATACATTGTTTCAAAGATACGCGCGTTAATTTCTCTCGCTTCATCAGAATCAAATGCAATTCTGTGCAAAATAAATACATCCGCGAGACCTTGGACTCCGAGACCAATAGGTCTGTGTCTCATATTTGACTTTCGAGCAGTCTCAACGGGATAAAAATTACGGTCAATGACTCGATTCAAGTTTTTAGTAACAATCTTGGTGACTTCATGAAGTTTTTCATAATCAAAAGTGCGAGTCTCTTCATTGACATATTTTGGAAGGGCGATCGACGCCAGATTGCAAACAGCCGTCTCATCCTTATCTGTGTACTCCAAAATTTCTGTACACAAGTTGGAACTCTTAATCACACCCAAATTCTTTTGGTTTGATTTTTTGTTGCACGCATCCTTGTAAAGCATGTATGGAGTACCAGTCTCGGTTTGTGACTTAAGAATGGCTTTCCACACTTCGGCTGCTGGAATCGTTGCATTAGCCCGTCCCTCTTCCTCGTACTTTGTGTAGAGAGCTTCAAACTCTTCACCTACAACATCGGAGAGACCCGGTGCTTTGTCTGGGCAGAAAAGAGACCATTGCCCACCTTCCTCGACTCTCTTCATGAAGAGGTCTGGAATCCAAAGGGCGGAGAATAGATCTCTACACCTCGCTTCTTCATCACCCTGGTTGAGACGTAACTCGAGGAATTCCATAATATCCGCGTGCCAAGGTTCCAAGTACACTGCGATAGACCCTTTTCTTCGCCCCGCTTGATTCACATAGCGAGCTGTAGAGTTAAATACACGAAGCATTGGAATAATACCATCTGATTGGCCATTTGTACCTCTAATACGAGACTTATTAGCTCTTACATCGTGAATGTGCATACCGATACCCCCGGCCCACTTAGAAATTTGGGCACATTCTGTAAGAGTTCCATAAATACCGTTAATAGAGTCTTCTTTGTTTGCAATAAGGAAGCAACTAGACATTTGAGGTCTTGGGGTACCAGCATTGAAGAGAGTTGGTGTTGCATGGATGAACAGGCCTTGGGACATCTTATCATAGGTTTCAATGATTGCGGGTACATCATCTCCGTGAATACCAATAGCAACTCTCATAAACATATATTGCGGTGTTTCCATCAAGATACCATCAAGTCGTTGAAGATATGACTTTTCAAGTGTTTTGAGACCAAAATAACCAAAATCGTAGTCGCGCTTTGTGACAATATCGTCTTTGACACGTCCAGCGATTTGGGCAACGTCTTCTGTAACAATACCTGCCTTTGCAAGTTTTTTCATAGCCATATAGAAGTTATTGGGACACACCTTCTGAATGTTACTAGCAGTAATACGTGTCGCGAGAATTTCATAATCTGGGTCAGTCGTAATCATTCCAATGCAGATTTCAGCCGAGAGAGTATCAATTTCCTGTGTGGTAATACCATCGTACATAGATGAAAAAACCTGCTGGGCAATTTTAGACGAGTCGCAGTTTTCGGAGAGTCCATAAGTCAACTTTTTGATCCTATTGGTGACATTGTCGAACTTCATGTCTTCAATACGACCGGAACGTTTGGTGACTCTCATCGGGGTTTACTAATTAGTCTACTTGTTTTATTTTTAACTTACTTGCTGCACTTTTCAAGATCGCCACTTCTAACTGGAACTGTACCCACAGTTTCCATCTTTCTGTCGGACTGGAGAAGGTATGTGTTCACGTTGAACCGACCTTCTTCACCTGGCTTGCTGACTGGAGCGTAAGATCCGACGAAGCAGGCTGGAGGTTTGCATGGTATTTTCTCCAGGTTGGCTGGCTTGCTTTCATAGACTTCATCAAAGTCGGCAATGTTTAACATTTAGTATTTACATACAGTTTTTTTTTCGGAGGGTATATTAAATGTGTGATAATCTTCACCTCGATTCTATGAAACAGTGTGAGACACCTTTGAACACTTTGTTTTTTTCTGAGTTCAACGTCAACCTACTTCAGAGAGGCATACGCCAAGCTTTCAAGAACAAGACTGGTATCGCCATTGATTACCAAAACCGCGACGACCTGTACGGTATCATGCGTGTAGTCTTCATTAACAACTCCGGTGACCACCACTCGGGTGTGAATGATCAAGTTCGTTTCATGAACAATCGTGTAATTCAAACTGCACTCTCTCAGATCCAGACTGGAGTTTCTCAATATATGTCATACATTAAAGACATAGATACGATTAGTGCTCCCCTGGATCTTCCAAAGAACACAAGTACCCACGGTAACAAGTTGGATAAGAACATGAAGATTGGTATCAATTAAAGTTTTGATTCGTTAACTTTGTAAGATGAGTCTGAATTATTATAAATCTGAGACTGAAAAAGTATGTAAATCAAAAGGTTGGGACAGGGCTGCTGTGGATACAGTATGGCTTCTTTTGACTGAAGAATTTGGTGAATTAGCTTCAGCTATTCGTCAATACAAGAAGACTTACAAAAAGACGGGGTTGAAAAAGGAGCGTGGTACGGATGTGATGATGGAAATGGGTGATGTATTTAGTTACCTATTTCAACTGGCACATATGCTCGACGTAGACCTGGATAAAATGTGGGAGGAACATAGATCTAAAATGAAAACTAAAAAATATAATCTTCGATAATATTAATTATGAGTGAACATATGCTCTGTGATGAGGATGCCATCAACGATGTCAATCCATTTGTCTCGCGTGACTTTTCCCTTCCAGGGGGCGTGGGACAAACGGGTGATTTTGCCGATTTTTCGACGACGCGTGAAGAAGTTGGCATTCCAGAAAGGAAGAAGAGTGTCTACTGTGATTACTCTTTATGTAAGGAGGGCTCTGAAAGATGTCCTTTAAATAGACCACTTCACCCAAGAAGAAACATTGATCAAGGTTTTGTTAAAAGAGGATCTCTCGACAGATTGATTCGCGTTGGTGTTGCAAATAAGCCCAAGTTTTCTTTGACTGGGTGGATTATAATTCTCATTGTATTCTTTACAATCCTATATTACGCGCGACGTTAAAAAAGTAATCTAGACGTTTAGCATCTTCGCAATACTTTATTGCACCCTCGATATCATTAGAGCAAAAACTCTTAGCGAAATCTCTCTGCCAAGCACTTTTCACATTTATACGTGGTGGTTGGAATGTGGGATCCAAAATTTTACACGCGTGCATAAGTCTCACGTATGTATTTGTATCATTTGAATCTGCTAGTAAGTTTTCGACAGCAAGTTCTGCAAGTTTGTGTCTAACTTCGAGCGTTTTTTCAACCATTGTATCGATGAATTTTTCATATGGTATAGATTGTGTCTTTGACTCCAGGGTAACCCAATTTGCGAGCGGTTCCGTTTGTATGTAATCGACGTATGTATTGTAACCGGAACCCCTCACGAATTTTTCATATACTATTTCGACATATGAGAGCTTGGACTCAACGTCGTGGACGGCCTTGGCCGACTTTATGAAAGAAGTCATTTGTAATAAATTGGTTTCATTTCTCTAAGTGAAAAATAATGTCAGCATAATTTAAGCTATGGAACGAAAAAAGTTGATAATTTTATTGGTGTCACTTTTTTGTTGTTTTTGGAGTGTAATCTCAGGAGTGTTTGCGGCGATGAGATCCAGATCTAATGCCAGCGCCAAAGCTGAAGCCAAGGCAAAAGCTGAAGCCGAAGCCAAGGCCAAGGCGAAAGCTGAGGCAAAAGCAAAAGCTGAAGCCAAGGCAAAAGCTGAAGCCGAAGCCAAGGCCAAGGCGAAAGCTGAGGCAAAAGCAAAAGCTGAAGCTGAAGCTAGGGCAAAAAGGATGGTGCGTTACATTAGAGTCGGTCGAGTAAAAAATAATTCAAATCATTGGATGAATCTCGCAGAAGTGCGTGTGATTGATGTTAAGGGTACCAATGTAGCAAGAGGTAAAAAGGTTACCGGGAGTACTCTATATTCAGGGAGTTTCCCTCATTCTAATTTGGTTGACGGAAATGTAAATAATTTTGCACACACACACAATAATAATAATGAATGGTTTGAAATAGATTTGGGTAAAGAATATGAAGTAGATCGCGTTGAAGTTGTAAATCGAAAAGATTGTTGTGGGTTTCGATTAAAAAATACAACCATTTCGGCGGGTAAAGTACCAAATCCCGGTGATAAACGCTCAAGTCCTCTTTCTTCGAATGCACCCGAAAATAGAAATGGTGCAATTTGGACTTGGAAATTACCTAAGTGAACATCCTTTCTTTAAATTTTAGAACAAAAAAACGAACCAGTGACGTACATGTATTCGACGATAGCTAATAATAGCTTTTCTTATATCCTTACAGTTGACGAGTTCAGAAATGAACTCCCAGAAGAAATCAGACCTTCTTGGATCAAGATTACAACAATAACTATGGTCTCAAGCTTTATCCAAGAAATTGATATTAAAAGACTTCGAAGAATTTTCGAAGATATTGGTTCATTTAAATTGAGAAGATGCGGAACCAAGAATGATGGAGGTTTTGAATGGAAATTGAAACCCACAACTTTTTATAACCAAGTGACACTGACATACAATGACACGTACAGCACCAAGTCTGTCAAGGTCTTCCCCAACGGTTCCATTCAGGTGGCTGGTTGCTGTGATCTCTTTGATTGCAAGAGAATTATCACACAACTTACATACATTTTCAAAACTTTCCTTGGCATGGAAACTCAAATGCCGGTGGATTCTTTTCGAGTTGTCATGATTAATTCGAATTTCAGTTTGAATTACAACATCAATCTTATGAAAGTTGCAAATTGGTTTGAACAATACGATGATATTTTCAAAGTTTCTTTTGAACCAGACAGATACAGTGCTGTGAAGATTAAGTTCAAGCCAAGTCAGGACATGAAGGAAATTACAACGAGTATTTTTTCAACTGGGAAGATTATCATCACGGGTGCAGAAACCTTGAAAGAAATTGCTTTTGCTTACAACATCATCAATCAACATATCAACGAATGTCCCGACATTCGAGTTTCCCCAACGGAAGAAAAGGACATTTTCAATGTGTTTTTGGGACACAAGTGCGAACCAATGGTTGAACACCTCAGACAAAAGGGATTCAACTCTTGGATAAGTACGATTACCAACAGGCAAATTAATTTCTAATTTAATAGTAACAAAATGTCTCAACGACTTGGAATGGCCGATGGTCGGTGCTTCACCATTAACTCTTCAGCCCAACTTACCAACAATTACATTATGAAGCAAAACGGTATTTCTTTTGAAGACAACTACTCTTACCGTCAACTTCTCCAAAAGTCTGGCCCAGAACTGCTTACCAAGCTCTCTGAACAAGGTCGAGGAAAGTGCGATCCATGTGACAAAGTCACTGATATGTCTAACATTTACTGAGCTAAATCTCGAAAAAAACTTTAAAACCATATTCTAGAATGTCGCCATGTGCAATATGTCTCAATGATGTGAGATCGACGAGGACCAATCCTCCGATCCGTTGTGGACATATGTTCCATTCGCACTGTCTAGAAGAATGGAAGAGCAAAGGTAAGAACACATGCCCACTATGTAGAAAGGTATTTGATGTTTCACAATTTAATGTAATAGTCACAGTACAGAACAACTATACCGCAGCATCTAATAGTGTAACATTGGGCAGTGATGCTGTTTTCAATATAATGGACATTTTTGACATGTCTTTTGATGTTGAAAATACCGTAGATTTAGACAGTCTTTTGGCGGACCTTGGGGTGAGTCTTACCGACTTTGATTCCCTTGTCCTTGACGCAGAATGAACTACAGTAACGTTCATAGTTTAGACCTGGATAGTTCCTAGAAGCCTTGCGGGGATCAGTAATAGCCTTTCCCTTTGCATCAGTGAGAAGTGGACCGGTAGCCCAACCACGCTTGTGACTGAATACATTGGCTCTAAAAATGATTCGCTTATTTACTTGAAATTTACCAGCCCGCTTCACCCTGGATTCTGGAACTTTGAAAAACTTTGCAACAGACTTTTGTGTGTCGCCCGGTTTTATACGATATTCCACAACGCCGTGTTGAACATAAAAGTGAAAGTCTCCCTGTCGAATATAGTTTGTGGGTCTTCCAGGACAAACAAACATCATAACTTTGTAGTATCCTTTCTTGCACTTTTCATTTGGTTTAGCTCTGTAAATCTTTGTTGGATTGTCCGAAATGACGCGCTTGGGAAGACCACGACAGTGGGTGTAATTATGGTTTCTATTTGAAAGACCGGATCTGTCACCTGGAATAGACTTTTGCCATCTGTACGCTTCATAGTCCCCTACCGCATACGCATAGCAGTTATTGTTACCAATACCAGTCGAAGTACCCCAACGTTTATTGGTAAACTTTCTTTCCGAGCCACTCAGAGGCAACTCTTTCATTTGTAATTCAAACAGAAAAAAATATTGTCATCTAGTAAAATGCTTAAGGAAGCCGTCAAGTCTCAAAACAAGTCTGATCTTCTCGTGGAGTTCCTCATCTTTGTGTTGAACATCCTCATCGCCACATTTGTGCTTCGATTCGCGTGGAACCGCTCCCTCGTCAAGCACATTACCGTACTCAAGCCACTCGCCTCAATGCTTGATGCGTTCATCCTCGCTCTCTCTTTGAATGTCCTTCGTGGTGTTTAAACTTCATTATAACCAATGTGGTGTTTGCCATCTGGACTAACAAGAGTTGGGAAGGCTTCCAAGTCTGAACAACCTCCCTTATCACAATCTACAAACTTGAAGGGCTTACCAGCCTCTTTCATGTAGTCTAACTGTTTACGAGTCCATCCACAACCCATGGTCCCGTAAATAGTCCAAGTTTTACCATCAGACACAGCGGCTGGCGCCCCACCCTTCTTTGTCTGAGACAAAATGTAAATATCGATAATCGCGAGTAGGATGAGAAGCCACATTGTTTTATACTTTTATTACATATTTTTTATAAACTTACACATTTGTTCCTTTGTCAAGTTTGGATCCAAACCAAACATCTTGACCAATTCACTCTTCTTGTAGAGGCGACACTTTCTCTTTTCAATCTTGAGGTCACCATTTTTGTTAATGAAAACCTTTGTTTTTGTCTTAGGTTTGGGTGTCGGTGACTTCTTTTGAGCTGCAATCTTCTTTTCTATGCTACGAACTTGGTTCATAACAGATGGATCTCTTCCACGAATCTGCGGTCTCTTTGGTGGAACCTTCTTTTTAGCAGCCTCCTTTTCAAGGACGGCCTTTGCACGACGAATGGCACTCGCGGTGGCGGGTTTGACCTTTTGTGGCACGGGTTCTGGTTTGGGTGTCGCAGCAACAGTCTTTTTAGGCAAAACTCTTCTAAGAATGCTACCCTTCTTCTTTGGTTGAAGGAATGGGTGATTCAAGATTTGTTCATAGGTTGGAAGGCCGTGTCTAAAACCAGGTCTCAGACGCCCAGACTTAATATATGGATTGGTTGAACCAAGATATTTGTCTGGAAACAAATCTTTTATGAATTGCTTAACTTTTGTCAATTTTGTATAATTATAAATGATGTTTAAAATGTATTGAACATCATACATGTGGTGTGACCCCACATAAATACCATCATTTTTGTATTCTCCACTTGCGACATCTGGGTTTCTAATACCCTCAATTGTCGAAAGACCAAAATCAATTATGATTGGTTTGTTGCCTTCCAATACAATAATATTGTTCCAATGAAGATCGTGGTGTCTAAACTTTGGGTACTTTTCATGGATTCTCTTCAAGTTCCTAATAAGTTGTGAAATTAGGGAGCGGTAAGATCCGGGTGACTGTGGTTTTTTCATCCATTGTTGGAGAGTTTCACCTTTCACGTATTCGAAATAAAGAACATCAAGACGACCACAATCCTTAAAATGATACATACGAGGAACGCCCATACCCTTCAACTTTTCCGCGATACGAAATTCCATCTTAGCAGTGGGTTCATCGGTAACTTTCATAGCAATTTTCGTGTTACATTTATCTTCGAGGCAACCATAAAATACAGCACCGTGAGCCCCCTCACCAAGTTTTCGGAGGTTCTTACCCTTTTCTATACGAAGACCCACATTTGAGAAAAGTTGACCCGAATTACAGGCCTTCTTTCCTCGCAAAAATTTCTTAACTTCTTCGCCGACCGCGTTCTTCTGAGCGTTGGTCTTGGCATTGTTGGCAATATGGACAAGGTCCGAAAGCTTCACCATACTTATTACAAACTAAGAAAAAGTTTCTCCATGTTGTGCCATCATCTCTTCTTCTATATCATCTTCTTTGATGTAACCTTTGAGCAGGTCTAAAATTTCTAAGTTTTTCGTGGCGACAGCACCAACCATGGTTGGATGTGCGTAAAGACCAACTACTTCTTCATACATCTCTGGTTTGAAAGCAGTTTTGCAAGTGTTCAAAAATACCTTGAACATATCAACAGCAACTTTATGATCGTGATACATAGCCATCCAGTAAGTAATGTAGTTTTCCCACACAATACTAGAGTCTTTTAAATTGTCATTTACATCTTGTACAATTTCATGCTCATTCGCCTTAAGAGCTTCGAGGTCACCGCGTTGAATAGCTTTGGAAATGTTCATTTTGTTTTGAGATGATTTTATCAGGTTTCATATGTAACTTAGGTTAAGTAAATTACATATCAAACTTGTTGATTGATAATTTTTGTTATGATTATTTAGTCTTCGTCAACTTCGACGTCTTCGTCGATTTCGATGTCTTCATCAACTTCACCAGCTTCTGGGAGGTCAAGACCTTGGAAGGCGAAAGAAGGAAGCTTGGCAGACTGTTCAAGCAAGGTTTGTTGCAAACGAACGGTGACACCAAACTTATTGTCAATGAACCAAATGGAGCTCACATCAACAATGGCCATAACCTTTTGACCCTTTTCGATGGTATCAAGGGTAACTTGTTCCTTTTGCATATTGTATGCTTCTGGAACAAATGAACCATCTGGCTTGGTAGCAATCTTGAGCTTAATGGTAGATGGGTATGGCTCCTTTCCTGGACGAACAAGAGGCTTGTAGAGAGCTTCTCGTAGAACCGCGACATTGAATTCCTTACCGAGCCACTCCTTGGAGTTCTTGGCGACAGTCTCAACAATAAGGTTGTCAAGTTCCTTCAATTTATCGTGGAGTTCCATAGCTTCAGCGTTGTCGCTATCAAAAGAAAGGTCAAGAGAATAACTAGTACGTCCAGTACCCTCGTCGGTGAACGCACTAAGACCATACGGCGAACGCATGAAGGGAAGTTGAAGGTAAAGTTTCTTATTGTCGCCACCATTGAGGTAGACGGTCTTGCCGCCATTCTTATTCTTACGGAGTTTCGAGAAGACCACGGAGGATGCATTGAATTCGGAGGATCGTTGAATAGCAAGTGACATTGTGTAGAGGGTATTATATATCTACTAGGAGGCTAGACTTTAAGTCAATTTTTTTTGTTCGATTACAATAAACTAGTCATGGGTCTTTTTAAAGATTGTGGATGTGGGTGCAATGGTCGAAAGCAACAGGAGAAGTTCATCACTTCGTTGATTTCGGGCCTCACCTTTTTTATTATCGCGAATCCAGAAACCTTCCGTCTCGTCAGACGCGTTCTCGGTCCACGCATCGCTACACCAACCGGTTGCCCATCAACCGTTGGCCTCCTTGTGCACTCCGTTGTATTCTTGCTTGTTGTGTGGGGCATGATGAACATAAAGAATGAAGCTCCAGTTGTGCCAAAGGAAGAAGAAGAAGAAGACCAAGGTCAATACATTGTTGCGCCAAAGCGTATGGCTGAAGTTGTTCCAGAACCCGGAATGGAAGAATCGGGTTTCGTTGATACCGGTCTTCAACTTGGTTCTCTTGACATTAACGGACCTTCTTTGTAAGAATTAAAAATGATCGATCGGTCGTTTGTTCAATATTTAAAATATCATAGTTTTCAAATTTTTTAGAGATATTATTCACATGTTTTTCGGTGATTGTAAAACAATGTTCGAAAAATGTGCGTCCTTCGTGTTCGACAATCAGAGGTCCGGGCCCGCCAACCACTGATTGTAGAATTGCATGCATTTAAGATATTTTGGGGTCTAGTCTTTAAAAGTCTTCATCGAAACCAATATCACCAGCGTCATCATCCAGTTTACCATAGTCACCCACCCTCTTTTCAAAGAAATTGGTCTTGCCATCAAGAGAGATATTTTCCATAAAGTCGAATGGATTCTTGGAGTTCCAGATTGGGGCCACACCAATTTGTTTGAGTAGACGATCAGACACATACTCAATGTATTCGGACATCTTCTCAGAGTTCATACCAATCAGGTTGCAGGGGAGTGCGTCAAGAATGAATCCCTTTTCAATCTCAACCGCTTCCTTAACAATAGAATGAATAGTTTGAGTTGATGGTTTGTTTCTCAACAACTTGAACAACTCCACCGCAAACTCTTGGTGGAGACCCTCATCACGAGAAATGAGTTCATTCGAAAAGCAGAGACCCGGCATGAGACCTCGCTTCTTCAGCCAATAAATAGCACAGAATGATCCGCTAAAGAATATACCCTCTACACACGCGAAAGCAAAGAGTCTCTCCGCAAAGGAACGAGATTTTGTATCAAACCATTTCATAGCCCACTTGGCTTTCTTCTCAATACAAGGTACAGTTTGGATCGCGTCAAATAGTTGCTTCTTTTCAGCCCCATCCTTGATGTACTTATCAATCAATTTTGAATATGTTTCGCCGTGGACCATTTCATTATGGCATTGATACGCATAGAAAGAGCGCGCTTCGCTTATCTGCACCTCATCTGCAAAATTGTTATTGATATTCTCAAAAACAATTCCATCGGACCCAGCAAAGAATGCCAGGATGTACTTTATGAATTTCTGTTCATTTTCATTCAGGGTCTTCCAATCATCCATATCCTTGGACAAATCAACCTCTTCCGCAGTCCAATTACTCATTTGAGCCTTTTTATAAAGTTCCCAAAGCTCTGGATACTTCAGGGGAAATACCGTAAAGCGATTGAGAGTGGGGGCTAAAATAGGTTCATACTCTTCCTCAACCCAGTCTTGAAATTCAAAGTAGTTTCCGATGCGACGTCCATCAGCAAATATTTGAGGGTAGGAATCAAGCCTACCATCACACAACTTCTTTAGTTCTTCCTTTTCAATCATAACTTTCTCGTAATCGATCCCTTCCGATTCACACAGTGTGACGGCGTGCTCGCAGTATTGACATCCTTCCTTCGAATAAATTGTGATTTTCATCTGTAGTATTATCGTTGATAATTTTTTGAGCGAAAACTCTAAGCATGATTGTGCCATCAGAGATAATTGAAAATGATATAGTAAAGTTATTAGTAAACGAAGACGACGTAGAGGATGAAATGTTCGGACTTGTGGGAATGAACACCGGCCTGGTTCTTGGGGTGCGTTATCTAAACCCTACCGAACTCATATATAAGTCCGCCTGTGTCTATCAACTTGAAGACGGTGATATGAGTCCTGCCCCATATGAAAGTGTGATGGAACACTACCCAAGTGGAACTACTTTTGAAGATTTGGAGATGAAATCTCTTGGTAAGGGAATGTACGCCTATCTTGCCGAAGTCGACATTGAAGACTCCGATTCTGAAATCTACGACGAAGACGAAAGCGACTCTGAAATGGACGATTTCATTGTACCAGATGACCACATTGACGGTGAAGTCATTCCACCTTCTGACTATAAAGCCATAGACAAAGAATGGAATGCTTGGGAACCAAGATCACCAGGGGCGCGCAGTTTTAAAGAAACCGTTGATGCCATTGAAGCACTCGCGAAAGCGCACGCAGATAACCTAAGTTTCGGTGCGTAATTATAAAATCTAAAAAAGGTTGTGTAAAAACATACCAATATGCTGGCAGCTATCTGGTCTGATCTAGACCAACTACTAAACAAACAAAATGAAGAAAAGCCAGTGAATAGAAACTTTTGCCGTGAATGCTCGGGTGTCAAAATTATCACACCCGAAGGTCTTCCAACTTGTTCGGACTGTGGCCTCGTCGAAGACAATTTCGTAGACGATACCCCCGAATGGACGAGTGGTCTCACAGATGATGGACGTGTAAACGATCCATCTAGGTGCGGCAACCCGAATGTAAATCCCGAACTCTTTTCCCAAAATTGGGGCAAGGGTACTATCATTTCAACACAACGATCTTCAACTTACGAAAACAAACGAATGGCGAAGATAAATTTCCATATGTCGATGAATCACAAAGATCGATCACTATTCCACGCATACAGAGATATTGATGAAGCTTGTCATACTCTACCAGATACAGTCCTTAAAGACGCAAAGATGATGTATAGAAAGTTCAATGATGAAAAGCTTACCAGAGGTGCGGTACGCTTGGGTATCAAAGCGAATTGTGTTCTTTACGCGTGTAGGCTCGCTCAATTTCCACGTACCACCAAAGAAATTGCGGATATGTTTGGTATCCAATCCAAAGATATTAGCCGAACGACACAGATATTCAAAGATACGATCATGGGTATCACTGAAAAGAATTACGTAACAAAAGCCTATGATGTTATGCAAAGACTTTTGAATTCTTTTGAGGTGTCGCGCGAAGAGCGTTACAACTGTAACAAGATGTGCTCAGCCACGGACGACTGTGTAGAATTAATGAGTAAGACTCCAAATAGTGTAGCTTCTGCGATTATTTATATTGTTCTTAGCCCAGGTGTCACAAAGGCTGATGTGTGTGAAAGGTGTTCAGTTTCGGTGCCGACACTAAACAAAATTGAAAATATCATAAAAAAACACTTAGAGGTTAAAGGAGCTTTGTAGTAAAATAATGGCGATCAAGTTATTTTTAGCGACGCCTTGTTATGGGGGTTTGTGCTTAGAAAAGTATGTAATGAGTATTATCAAACTTCAATTGATGTTAATGCGTGAAAATGTACAATTGTATATAGATACCACTGAGAACGAATCCCTTGTGCATCGTGCAAGGAATGTCGCCGTTGGCCGATTCATGCAAAAGAGTGATTGTGACTATTTCATGTTTATCGACGCCGATGTTCATTTTGATCCCGAATCTGTTGTTCGCCTTGTTAAGTCTGGCCATGATGTGAGTGTTGCGTGCTACCCAAAGAAGGTTGTTATGTGGGATCAAGCTGCAAACGCGGTGAAAGAAGGCGACGAACGAAACATGTCGATGTTATCTTCAAGTCTCGTGATTAATTTTGGTGCCGCAAATAGACCCGTCGAAAATGGTTTCATTGAAATTCTTGATGGACCCACAGGATTTATGTGCATCAAACGCGATGTGTTTGAAAGAATGGAAAAGGAATATCCAGACTTACATTGCCGAAATGATCACCAGAATAGGGACTTTGATTTTTACCACGCCTGTTTTGATTGTATGATTGACCCAGATAATCGTAGATATCTCTCGGAAGACTACGCATTTTGTCGTCGATGGCAAAAGATGGGTGGTAAAATCTGGGCGGATATAAATACAACCTTGGGACATGTTGGAAACCTCCCATTTGTTGGATGCCTCGATGATAGGCTTAAGGCTTAGACACTTTTAATAAATATTATGAACCTCGTCACTATTATAGTTACACGTTCTAAATCATGCCACGTTAAAACGTTGCACACAATTCTTCGTATGAACCTAAAGTGTGTGCAAGGTAACTTTAAAAATGAGATTGTTTTTGTGGACGACGATCCCTACAAAAAATCTGAAGTCGTTCAAAGATATATGAAAGTTTGTGACAGGATATTTTTTGTCGACTTTGGTATTGGCGTAGACGATAAGTCAATTGAGCAAGTTTTCAAACCACACGAAGGTCTCGGATGTTTAGTTTTTCCGGGTGTGAAGGAGGGTGTCGATTGGGACCTCTTCAAGAAGAAGGTCCGAGAAGATTCAAAAGAACCCAATGAGCAGATGGGGCTTCATTTTGACACTGAAGTTGGCAATAAGATTTCAGAAAGTATTTATAATGTTAAGAGTACCGAAGCGCGTGTTTGGTTAATGAATACAAAGAATGTCATTAAGAGTATCAAGGATAAAAAGACGGGTAACTGGACAATTCACCCCAAGATGTTGGAAAAATTTAAGGAAAAGGGTGTGAAGATTCATGCATTTACAGCATCTAAGTTGACCATGACATACGCACATGAGTGCATAAGTAACATTTTAAACGCTGCAGGAGTTAAAACGAGTTAAAGTTTAAATTTTAGTATAAAATATGTCCTTCGAAGAACACGTCGTAAATTATATTCATGGGGTGTGGGGTAGCCGGGATTATTTCCCAGGACCCCAACCAGTCTCCATTGAATATCGTCACTTCCCTGTTCTCAAAAACAATGAGTATGTTGTTTGTGAGAAAACGGACGGCGAAAGACACATGTTGGTTGCGTTGATGTATGAGGGTAAACGCAAGTGTGTCTTTGTAAACAGAGCCTTCAAGATGACCCCAGTTTCTATAAATTTACCCAAAAAGGCGTACGAAGGAACAATTCTCGACGGGGAGTTGTATGATAATACACTTTTCGTGTATGATGCATTGCTTGTTAGTGGTCAAGGGGTTGGTCACTTAAATTTGAACGGTAGACTTGAGGCTGCATCTAATCTTATAAACTCTACCATACAAATGAAATTTGACAAATATCGACTCAAAATGAAAACTTTTCATTCAATGGGGGATTTTGAAACATTTATGGATGAATATCTTCCAAGTGTTGAACAAAAAGTTGATGGTCTCGTGTTTACACCAATAAATGAACCTATGCGAATAGGTACACACGAAACAATGTTTAAATGGAAGCCTCGTGAGAAAAATACGGTCGACTTCTCTATGAAGAAGGGGAGAAGTTTTGATGGCGTGGGTAAACCGGGCATTCCAGTTTGGAAATTATATGTACAAGAAAAGGGAAAATTGTTTTATGAAAGTGAATTTCCGGTGAGTCGAATGGATGAACCTTGGTTTGAAGATGGTGCCATTGTGGAATGTATGTATGTTACGTGGGAACCTGGCGCTCTTTGGTGGAAGCCAATGAAGAGGAGACACGATAAAACACATCCCAATAATAGACGAACCTTTTACAATACCATTACAAATATTAGGGAAGATATCCAGATGAAGGAGTTTTTAGATTGTAGACCAGAACGTAATGACCAGCCTCAGTAGGAAGGGGGCTTTCGTGCGCAAACTCGTCGTTTATGTAATACCACACACCTCTTCGCTTTGAAAAAGTAACGTAATGTCCGTCATACTGTACCCCCATATGAATTGCACTTGATAGCAAATTATATTCAAAGTTGTCTATAAATATTCTTTCAACAACTTTGAAATGACTTTTACTATTAAATGATATCATAAGAATTTTTGGAAGTTTTGAAAATATTGTGCGTGTAGTTGCAACATTGAAAACTTTTCCATTGTCGTCTTCAAAATTTTCAATCACACTCCACCCAGTACTCTTTTCAAGCATCTCTCCAAGATCTTTGCTATCAGAGTTTACCAAGTGCATACAAAATGTTTCTTCTGTATTTTTCTTCCCCTCTGGCCATACAACTTGTTGCACCTTTTTTCCATAAAACCACGTCTTTATTTCTGGAATTTCTCTCTCGAGAATGTCAATAATACATAATATTGCTTCTTGTACATCGTGTTGTTCGCCAATCACAAATCTTTTGAAATGTTTTTGGAATGCATTAAGTAGTGGTTGAGCATTTATGACACCCTTGTGTGTTTTGCTCCAGTATGTATTCACAAGGTCTGAATAAAGTTTTGTGAATTCACATTCTCCTGTGTATGGATTATCAATTAAATGATTTGATAACACTGGTATGTTTAGAAGGCACTGCAATGATGTGTTAAAATAACAGGTATTTCCATTGTTTCTTAAACCTCTCATTACATTTTTTGCACAAAAAACACTTAAGAAGATGACGCGATACAAATATGTAAAGAACCAAAGATGCACAACATCAGATCTATTGTTGACAAACTCTTCCCTGTCTTTGACAAATACAAAGATGAAGAAAACATAGAAGTTGAGTTGAGACTTGGAAAGTACAATGGAACTTTCTTTGACACAAATGTTGGCAAAGAAACTTTCGATAGAGTACTCTCTGGTCTTCAGCAATACAATGGTTGGGAAGATGTAAAAAAGTCTACCTGTGACATTTACTACAACGACAAGAATGGCATTCGTATCACCGCTAACGAGGATACTGGTGAACAAGCGATGATTCAAAAGATTAATGTCGAGAAAGAAGACTTCAAAGGAACGCCTACGGATATGAGATTTAGTGTTTCTAGGGAAATCCCAACCTGGGGGCAGTATGAAATGGACAGAAAGAGAACAAAGTCTCGTTACTCCTTCATTCGAAAGAATCTTAGTATAGATATGACAATCTCATCTGGAGACAATGTTGACATGGATTCTGAAGAAGAATGTTCATATCAAATCGAGTTTGAAATTGTCAAACCTAATGATGTTTCAGATATTGATAGCTTTTACAAAATTGTTCACAAGGTGAATGATTTGTCTAAATTAATTCCTGTGTAATAATTAAGATGATACGTCACATATTTTTAGTAATCGTAATACTGGCCCTCACCTATGAAAAATTAAGCGTTCCAAATGAAATTGGTGGTTCCCAAAACTTTTACATGAGCGGTGGAAAATCTAAGGAAATATACGAGAAAATGATTCGAGATGGTATAGATAAAGACATACGTAAGAAATTCGTTCAACTTGAAGATCGCTTGTTCCAAGTTGAAAGAAATGCTTTCTGTTCTAAGATTCCACAGTACATCGAAGCTACTGCTTTATCTACTATGATAAAGGATATGTTCCCAAAGTATGACTTCTCGTATCACACTATTCATATAAAACAAGCGGCGGAGCCAACTAAAATTGTGAACACACTAATAACATGTTAAGTAAGTTCCATACAAGCATTTTATGTTTTGGGCTTTCAATTTTTGTGTAATTTTTAACTATATGCATAATAAGACCATTTTCATCTTCGTCCTTAATTTCGAGTAAATACTTGATTGGATCTGGACATTTTGAAAATTTTTCATCAATTTTGTAATCTATTTCCAAGTCACACATCATTTTATCACTTCGACGCCCTTCTCTAATGTAATCGGCAATTATATAAATCACCGCATCTAAAAGTTCTTCTTGACACATGTTGATCCAAGAGTTTTCAGGTGTTCCCCACTCACGCGTGTCAGAATTAACAATCACACCATGTCCATAACGCTTTTTACCAATGGCAAGTCTCCCAACGAGTTGGGTTTCAATGGTTTCGTACATCTACATATATTTAGCGTTTATTCCTTAAGTTTATCCAAGTCTTCTTATAAGATTGGAGTTGTTTGGAAGTTGGACCTTGTGACATGATGTAATTTGTCGCAGCTTTTCTGTATTGGTTAACCAAGTTTTTGGGTACGCCATTCACATTAATTTGTCTCATGATGACCTTCTTTTCTAGTTCGCGTTCTCTCTCACTCTTCCATCTATTGACGAGACGCTTTTTGACCAAGTCAACATCTCTCTTGAATGGAACGCCCAACTTATTACCAGTCTTCAATTTGTTCAATCTAGATTTCATTTCTCGGATGTCATTATTCAGGGATGGCATCACATTCTTGTAACGAGTCATCCATCTCTTACCATACAACTTTGTAATATCCTTGCGTATGGAATTTTCATCGAGACCCCTCTTTTTGATAACTTCTTGTTTTTTCACATTTTTCTTCGTTTGGGCAACTTGCTTCCTAGTTGGCTTTGGTGGTGGAGGTGTCTTTGGTTTAGCTTTATTCGCAACCTTATTATTGCGAACCTTTTCAATCTTCTTACAAAGGGTAGCTTTTGTTTCCTTGGGATCAAGTTTAATCTTGAGTATTCCTGCAACTCTCAAAAGTTCAGCCTTAGAATAATTTGCACACGTAACTCTTCCAACCTTGAAAGATTTACCAGTTCCGGATAAAGTGACATTCTTCTTTTTGTTTGTGTTTTTGAATGTAGCTGTCTTTGTATTAGTGATCTTCTTGATCTTGTTGCAGATATCCTCCTTCTTAGAAGACTTGGTAATTCCCACGACACCCAATTTCTTGGCGAGATCCACAAGTTCTGGTTTAGACATACGCATACACTGTTTACCGTCAACCTTTATGGCCGATCTTTGAGCTGTATTCAATGGACGTGTCTTCTTAGTCTTTGCCTTTGCCTTTGCCTTTGCCTTTGGCTTGGCCCGGGTCTTTGGTTTGGGTTGTGTTTTCGTGAGCTTGGTTGGAACCGACGCTGTGAGCATAATTTCGTCATTTTCGTAAAGTGTTCTTGCAAGTTCAATACCAGAATTGTATGCTTGCAACATATCAGATGGATTTTTAGCTCCAGAAATTTGGAAGTTGCACGTCTTGGCCAAGATGTACTTATGATGATTATAAGTCAGGTACATAAATGGGGACAATTCACTGTTGTATGAAATGTAAGAAAACCCATAGATCGCATATCTGGATGCAAGTTCATCCATATTTTTGAATACACCATTAACTCTGAACTGACCGCTGAGATTGTTGTACTCAAATGGATTGTACAAGAAATCTTGTCTTTCTGAATACGAATTCACGATGAATCTACGAATGAGTTCCGGTTGATTGGCGATATTTTCACCTATAAAGCCCCCCGAAAACCTAATCTTACCATTCCTGTAAAAATTGACGGTCGCACCCTTGGACGAAGTTCCATCTGACACTATGATCTTGAGCTGGACTGTGAAGAAAGCTTTATTGAGGTCGCCTTGCTTTCCATACTCTTTCGTGTGAGTGAATCCAGTCAAAAATCTACCATAAATACCATTAATTTCCTTTGTCTCTACATAAAGACCCTCGCCAATAGAGGTTTTTGGGAGTGGGGTTTTGAGTAGTATTTTTCTGAGGTCAATACGAGTTTCTGCATTGAACTGTTTGTTCACTGTGGCATTGAACATACCTGGATTTAATTTACTCACGACAAACTGTATGTTTTTTGGCGGTGGGGTTGGTTCACGTTGTGCCATGGCAATTATATTGTTTGTGTTGTTGTCGTTATTTGAGTTGTGAACAAATTGAGCAAACTCACCATAGTTTTCGTTGCTCATTATATTTCTTTCAAGACGTCTTGGGAATTCTTGTTGTCTCTGAATCCCAAGATCCATTTCAATTTCACGTGCAAGTGCGTTGTTTGACGCAGTGGTTGAAACCGAGCTTGGACTATTTGTGTTCGGGGGCCGTACCTCCACCCCCGACTGTTTCACAAATTCTCTGAGCTGTTGGCTCATATTACTATTGGGTAGCATTTTTTTCTAGTAATCATCGGTGAAACCCAAACTCTCTTCAACCACGTCTAGGCCATATACAATGGGCTGCCTTGGGTAAGTGCGTCCCTTGTAGGTCACCACCTCTTCCCTGACCTCAATATCTCTTGAGCTGAAGGGACCGGCGTAGAAATCTTGGTTGAACTTGTGTTTGCCCAAGTTGTTGGCAGCACAGTGTGTATTGAAAACTTGGACAAACAACTTTTGAGGAACAAATAGATCTTTGCCGTAGATGATATTGGTACTTTCCAAGAAGTTGTGGAGAGTGCTTGCAACCATCGCCACTTGTTTCTGGATCTTCTTGAAATACTCCGGAACTACATTCCAAATATCCTTATTCCTGTACTTGTTTGAGTAATCCAAGTACGCTCTAACACACTTGAGAAGAATGATGGGCAATTCCCGATCCAACTTCTCATCCAATTGTGGGTCCGCATCTCTCACCTGCTTGGAAAAGTTCCAAGGCAAAATACGTCGAAGAACTGAACCGGAGTTATCCTTCCAGTTTGGAACTTCGTTACCACCCAAAACACCTGGGACTTTCCACTCAATCGAAACAGCCGTCTTGTTTTTCACCGCGACAGAGACATCTTCGCCAGAAACCATAGATTGGAACTCGGCCTGTTCGAGTGCAAGATCACCCTTCACCTCTGGTGCAATAAACATAAATGAGTCCTTAATAGCCGAAAGACCGAACTTCTTTTCAATATTGTTGGACAAAGTACCAACATCTTCTGGTTCGTAAAACTTCTTAAAAACTTTAGTAATTAGGGTAGATTTACCAGATCTGGCAATACCCTTGAAGAATGGAATTACTTGCCACCCATCAAGTTCACCAACGTCAAAGCAAAGGCGACCACCCATCACATAGGCCCAGTCACAAACTTCATCCTCAAGCTTTTGGTAATGCAAAATAGAGTCAAAATGTGGTGTTGGGATGTCCTGCCAACGTTCAATATGAGAAAAGTCGTCAAATTGTTGGTCAAAGTACTTGCAGGCGATGATGGTCGGATCAAGGCAACGGAATTCACTACTGTCATATGGATAGAATCGACAGTCGTGAATACCCTTGTCTGGGATCCACTCCTTTCCAACAAAGATACCATTCTTGAAACTCCAAACGTGCCGCCTCTTTGAAATTTCGGGGAACTGTGCATCGATACACTTTGAAAGATTGTCAATAACATCTCTGAACACGGAACCACGGCTTGTAAAATTCTTCCAGTTTACAAAATCATCATCTTTTTGGGCTAAAGAATATACAAAACTTTCAATAGTAAACTTGGGTTCCCAGGCGCGAGTTCTGTAACCCTCAATAGTTTTGATTTCTTCGCAACATTGCCCTTTGTATCTTCTGTACCCAGATTTATATGCTTGATCTAGGGAATACAGGAGACATTTTTGAAATGGAGTAGAACTTTCAATTTCTTCCTCGTCCATCGTTGATGGATCACCAGTCTTACTGAACTGTGGTAAGGCTGTTGGGTTGTCAACCCTCTCAAAAGAAGTGTAATGACGTCTGATATTTTCATAACCATCTGACAATTGTTTCAGGACATTGTTAATTCTTCGTACAACATTGATACCGTCGTCATTTGGTTCATTCTTATGAATCTTCAGGTCGCGTGCATGGTTTTTCAGGTCGATCAAAAATTTTCGTTGTTTGTCTCGAATACCTTTTATAGCCAAAATATCAATTTGACTTGGAATGGGATTACCACTTTCATCGAAACTATCGGGGTGGATATACTGCCTGTATCCAAGTTCACGCGCATTGCGGAAGTCATTGGTTTTTAAATCCCAGTGTCTCTCCCACTTACTTGTTTCGTCATATACCTGTTCTTCTTTCATCGACTGGATGTGTTGTCTCTGAAGCTCCGCGAGTGCTTCATATGTGTTAGGATCCTTATCGATGAAATGAGTGTATTCCATTTCTATGTATTTATTGACATACGATTTTTGTTTCTAAGCTGATTTTGGGGGTTGCATTCTGGCGAGCATTTTAATTAAAATCTTATTTTGTGTTTCCAATTGGTTACAAAGATTAACGAGAGCTGAGCACACTGTATCCCCATCTGGGGTCGCCAAGAGGGAGCTTATGACACCGAGGGTATCCATTTCCATATCATCTTCTGGGTAAAAATCTTCCTCTTCACCTTCGGAGAATTCGATATCCTCCTCTTCTTCTTGGTCAGACACAATTTCACCTTCTTCAATTTCATCAACTTCTTCTTCTTCCTCTTCAGGGCGAGACGACATTTAACCTAGACTGAGAAAAGATGATGACCAAAATTTCGCACCAGGTGCGATTTCAGCCAGAAAAAAAATGTTGGTCTATAGTACAAAAACTCTCACAATGGCCGGTGGTCTCATGCAACTCGTCGCTTACGGTGCTCAAGACGTCTACTTGACTGGAAACCCTAAGGTTACCTTCTTCCAAGCCGTCTACAAGCGCCACACTAACTTCGCTATGGAAAACATTGAACAAACTGTCAACGGTACCGCCGCCAACTCAGGCCGCGTCTCCGTGACCATTGCCCGCAACGGTGATTTGGTCGGTGACATGTACTTGGAACTCGAATCCAACGTCGACACCACCGTCACCTCCAACGCGACCTCCGACAACAACTGGATTGCCGAGCGCGCGATCAACAACGTTGAGCTTTCCATTGGTGGCCAACGCATCGACAAGCACTACCAAAAGTGGTGGCGTTTGTACTCCGAGCTTTACCTCGATGAAGCCAAGAAGACTAACTGGGCTAAGCTCACCACCGCGAAGGATGGCAAGGCTGTCTACCTTCCACTCATCTTCTTCTTCAACCGCAACCCAGGTTTGTATTTGCCATTGATTGCGCTCCAATACCACGAAGTCCGCATCGACATCGATTTGGCCTCCGACATGGAAACCTACCTCGAAAAGAACGTCTTCAAGGTGTGGGCCAACTACATCTACCTTGACACCGAAGAGCGCCGTCGTTTCGCGCAAAAGGGTCACGAATACCTCATCGAGCAAGTCCAACACACTGGCTCCGACACCGTCACCTCCGGTGCCACCAAGCAAGTCCGCTTGTCCTACAACCACCCAGTTAAGGAACTCGTCTGGTGCTTCTCCAACACCTCTTCCCGTAACTCCCTCTGGAACTTCACCTCCTCCAACAACGCTGCCGAGATTGTCCTCGAAAACGATCCACGTGGCGGTGCGGCCTCCAACTGCTACGTCCCAGTCGGCCAAGCGGGTGGTGTCCCACTCTTCGATGCGGAATCTTCCACTGCTGACTTCACTGAAGAAGCTGCTGGTCCACTTTCCACCTTCAAGCTTGTCCTCAACGGCCAAGACCGATTCAAGGAGCAAAAGGGTAAGTACTTCAACCAATTGCAAGCCTTCAACCACCACACTGGTAACCCATTCCCAGGTGTTTACGCGTACTCTTTCGCCCTCAAGCCAGAAGAGCACCAACCAACCGGCACCTGCAACTTCTCTCGCATTGACAATGCTCAAGTCGCGGTGACTATGAACTCCACCGATGCGACCACCATGCACATGTTCGCGACCAACTACAACGTCCTCCGCATCCAATCCGGTATGGGCGGTCTCGCGTTCTCCAACTAAGTTGGTATTTTGATCTCGTCTCGACTCGCGTAATAAAAACTTAAATATTAAGATGTCAAAAAAATATCCTAATATTTAAATGAATAGTGCGGCGGTAGTTCTCGTTTCGTGTATGTCATCTTGTATACTTTCGTGTTCACAATCTTTTATGTGTGGATCAAAGAGTAAGACGTGCAAGAATATCCATTCGTCAATGTCTTGCCTTGTTTGTATCGTAGCTATGCTTTTGATTGTTTTCAGGCGAGGACCTAATAATTAAAAATCTGGGAGTATAATAAAATGAAACAAGAACGTCGTGGTGCTTCTAAGACGCAAAAAGTTGGTGGTGGTATTTTGATCGGTATTATTGCCGTTGGTTTCTTGGCCAGCCTTTACATGATGAGCAACAAACGCAATGGTTACTTTAAACTTAAATAAACAAATCGTTTCCCTAATTAACTAAGAATGCAAGACATTTACACAGATGGAAGTTGTTTAGGTAATCCAGGTCCAGGGGGGTGGGCAGTCGCTGGTGCGGGTATAAAAATGTCGGGTGGACAGGATCAAACAACTAATAATGTGATGGAAATGACTGCTGTCGTAAAGGCACTTGAAACGTGCCTCGTTCGCGACATTCTTGAGATAAGGCTATTTACGGATAGTAATTATGTCAAGAATGGAATAACATCATGGATTAAGAATTGGAAGAGGAATGGCTGGCGCACATCAGTGGGTGCACCTGTCAAAAACAAAGAATTGTGGATTGAAATTGATACTCTTTCACAAAAGATGAAGTGTGTTGAATGGAAATGGGTTAAGGCCCATAATGGACATCCACAAAATGAACTGGTGGATCGTCTCGCTAGAGAAGAGGCTACAGAGATTAAAAATATGCGCGTAAAATAATGGAAGCTCACGATGAAACGCATCACTGGTGTGATAAGCAGGAGAAGCTTCTAAAATCGTGGGCAGAGAGGGCCGCGGGTTACCGTTGGCTTCACAACCACGCCCGCCTTCACTACAAGAGGCAAAACGACTACCTCTCTTATCCCAGTATTGTGATTGCTAGTATAACAGGGGTTGGAGGCTTCGCAGTTCTCAATCCAAGTGGAAATGAGGATTTGGATCCCGCAACAAGAAACAAAATTATGATTGTTCAGTACTTTTTTGCGTTTCTCAATGTTCTTGCTGGTATTCTCACATCAATAGGTAAGTTTAGTGATAGTGGTAGATTAGCCGAAAGACATTCTGCTATGTGCGTCCAATATTCAAAGTTTTACAGAAACATTGATATGGAACTTTCCCTTGATCAAGGAGATCGTACATGTGTGGTGGATTTTGTTAAGAAGTGTCGCGAAGAATATGATAGACTTTTAGATGAAGCTCCAGATCTTCCCGCGATATCTATACAAGCTTTCAATTTAGAATTCCCAGATAAACAAAATAAACCCGATGTATGTAATGGTTTAAGTATTATTGTGAGTGATGAGACCTCGTCAGAACTCGCGAAAAATCGGGCTGTGACGAGATGGTTGAATGCTGTTTCGGCTCTTAGAAGAAGGAGTCGTGATCAGTCAAGAACGGACATGGATGACTTAGCTAGAATGGAGTCTGTCTAAAACTAATTAAAAACAACTCACGTATCTATTACAAATGAACGTCGGGATTTTGACTGCAGGTGGCGTATGCCCAGGTGTGAATACTTTGATTCGTTCCATCACCCTCCGTGAAAAGAATCAAGGTAACCAAGTTCATGGTTTCAGTGACGGTTTCCGTGGTCTCAATCAAAATGTAAAGACATACTTTGATCAAGAACACATTGACGAAGGACCTGGCACCCTTTTGAAAACTTCATATGACTATGTTGATATCAACCAGGCTGTCAAGAATCTTCGAGATTTTGACCGCCTTTACTGTATTTGTGGAAATGAATCTATGAAATCTGCGAGAGACTTGGCTCTTGATGAACGCGTGGATACAAATATCATTGGTATCGCAAAGACCGTTTTCAATGATATACCGGGTGTTGAATCACTTGGTTTTCAGACGGCTGTTCAAGAACTTGCAAGATACATTGATTGTGCATACATTGAAGCAATTTCAACCAATTCAATTGTATTCTTGGAAGTACCTGGGAAGAGAAATAGTGATTTAGCAACCCACGCGGGTCTTGCAAGAAACTCTAAAATTACTAATGTGATTACACCACAAACAAAAGCAGACTATAGATCTGCGATTGAATATAGTTATGCGAACAGAGGGTATGCTGTTGTTGTCATTTCAGAAATGTGTGACTACGATCATCTTCTCACCAGTATGTCAGTAAAACCCAAGGTTATCACACCTGGCTACCTCATTCGAGATGTTGAACCATGTGTGTATGATTCAATTCTTGCAGAAAGAATGGTCAGAGAAGCCTTCGAATTTGCACAAGAGAATAGAGACTTCATCAAGGGTGCGACAAATATTGTCAAGTTCAAGGATTATCTTCGTATAGTTTAAGGTGCAAATGTTTTCACATTTGTACAGGGATCCCAAATTTGTGGGAGCCACAACATCACCACCTAATACGGTGATGGTGATAATGGAAGATGGGATAGAATACTATAATACTTCTAATATTATCTTCCGTTCAGAAGCTACAATTGATAAACAATCAAAAGAGGTTAAAGGAACGGTGCGTGGTAAAGAAAAGATAACCCAGCTCTTCGTGGAGCCCACTGTAAAACAGAAGGGTCGTTTTACAGTTACACAGTATGAACTGTGAGAGCTCCTATAGCTCAGTTGGTTAGAGCGCGGTGCTTATACTCCGGTATATTTGAGCGGGATCATCCCCGTAAGGGCACGCCGAGGTCATGGGTTCGAAACCCATTGGGAGCATCTTACTTTTTAGATATGTATAGCACACATATGTAAAATGTTTAAAGATTCCAAACTATAAATCTATATGATCGACATTCGAAACTGTGATGGTATTGAATTGTTACAATCGATTGATGATAACTCGATTGATCTCGTTTTGACTGACCCACCTTATATTATTTCACATGAAACGGGGATGAATAAATTAAGAGATGCGATTGATAGTGGTAAAGATCTTTCAAAAACCGAAGAACAATGGAACGATTATAAGTCAAAAAATAACGTAGATGCACCTAATGCAAAAGAAAATTATATGAAATATGGTACAATTCACGGGACAAAGTATAGTGTTAAAACAAATTATGGGGAATGGGATGAAAACTTTACAATGGAAGATTTGGAAAAGTTTGTAAAACTTTATTACAAAAAGTTGCGTGATGGTGGTACTTGTATCATTTTTTTCGACTTGTGGAAAATATCACATCTAAAAGAAATTATGGAGAAATGTAAATTCAAGCAAATTCGTTTTATTGAATGGGTGAAAACAAATCCACAACCAATTAATTCGCGTGTGAACTATTTGACAAATTCGAGAGAAATTGCTTTACTTGGTGTGAAGAAAGGCAAACCCACATTTAACGGTGAATATGATAACGGTATATACAATTACCCAATACAAGGTGGTAAAAATAGATTTCACCCAACGCAAAAAAATCTGCGCTTATTTGAAGAGTTAATCAAGAAACATTCCAATGAGGGAGATCTCGTCGTTGATACATTCCTTGGCGGTGGTACTACGGCGTTTGCCGCGAAAAACACGGGAAGGCGCTGCGTCGCGAGTGAGTTATCTTCGGAATACTACGAGAAGATATATAGAGAATTCACACCTAATGAAAACTAAGATGGATAATCAAGAGTTTATGTACCACATGAAGGCTATGTGCGACATAGCCTCAAAGAATGGGTGGGGAGACCCATTAAATTATGGTCGGGCTCGTGAAATTGATTTTGCGTTGAAGTTGGGACATCGTGTATCACAAACACTCGCGGGTGCGGATGCATATGATGTAGATAATAACCCCGTTGAGTACAAGACTACTACACAACGTTTAATTCAAGGTACATATAATGGTATAAGTGTACAACCCACTTGGGAAGAACAAGAAAAATATCTGAGAGAAGAAAAGATTGGAAAATATAAACATCATTACTTCGCTCGATATGATGGCGGGAATATTATGGAGTGTTGGCGTTTAACGAGTGATCAAGTACTTGATTACTTATTACCACGTCTCAAAAAACAATATGAATCTTCGCGTTCAAGAAAAGACCCGAGACTTGGTTGTAGCATTCCGGCGGATATTATACGATCTGGCGAACCTATAGATGTGTGATCACTAGTAACCCATAGTCAAATCCCTGGGTGTTGCAGATGGATTTTGTCTAGAAAAGAATTCTTTACGACTATGTTCGTGATGTCCAATTGTACTCCTGTGACTTCTGTCTATACGCATATGTTGACGGGCGTCTTTATAATACACACGGGCACCGTGAGCAATTAAGTCTTCGTGTTTCATATCAACATGATTGTCCATTGGCAAGAAATGTTTTGTATAGTTTTTCATGTTTTCAACATTTATGAGATAACACTTTGTACTTGAAATCCATTTAACTTTTTCAAGATCCCCTTCCTTCTTTTCTGTGAGCCTAGAAAGGCAGTGGAAGAAGCACATTTCAAAGTCATCTCCCTTCTCTTCAATAACTTTTTGTATCTCTTCATACAATTGATTCGATTTAATGATTACATTATCTTCAAAAATAACTGCATATTTCAAACCTTGAGCGTGACACTTCTTGTAAAAATCCATGTGACCCATAAAGCAACCAATGGCACCAAGATTGAAATATGTTATATCCGGTCTTATGACTGTTTTATCGTAGTGCATTTCCAAAGCCTTTTCAAAATACTCATCTTCTATGAGTTCTTGGTATTTTTCGGCAACTTTTGGATTTCTCGTGTCTGGACCATAGATAACTTCAAGTGGAATATCCGGGTGATGGGCTCGCTTGAATCTTTGGTATCGTTCCTTCTGATCCTTTAACGTTAACAAAAAGCATTTGTAATCATACTTGCTCCTGTTTGTTTTGGTCATCAATATGTAAAGCACGAGACTAAGTAGCACGACAAATAATATCATACCTACTTAAACGTTAGAAAATATTACAATGTAAGTATGAATCTCATAGACGTCTCGGGGCTCGTCAGTTCAATACTGATATGTCTCATGTTTATCCCAGAGATCGTACACGTATATAAACATAGGGACGCAAAAGCCATAAATTACGCCTTCTTACACCTAAATCTACTTGCAAGTGTACTGGCTCTCATTTATTCCATACATTACAACATAATTCCTATGACAATAACAAATGTTTCTGCAGGATTATTTTCATTAATACTATATCAATTTAAATATGTAAATGAGCTTAAAGAAGAAAATCATAGTATTGATGAAGCTTCTGTAGTGTAGTGGTCATCACTTTGGACTTTGAATCCAACAACCCAGGTTCGATCCCTGGTGGAAGCTTTCACCCAGCCTTAGCTCAGTTGGAAGAGCAACTGACTGTAGACATTTAAGTCTAAAATAACTGCTGATATCAGTGGGTCACTGGTTCGAATCCGGTAGGCTGGATCTCCCCTAGCTCAATTGGAAGAGCACACGGCTGTTAACCGTGGGGTACTGGGATCGAAACCCAGGGGGAGAGTTTCTCTTTTTCCGCCCTAGCTCAATTGGAAGAGCACACGGCTGTTAACCGTGGGGTACTGGGATCGAAACCCAGGGGTGGAGACTTTTGCATCTATGGCCAAGTGGTAAGGCGTCTCTTTAGTAAGGAGAAGATCGTGCGTTCGAACCGCACTAGATGCACAACGGGGTGGCGCAGTGGTTTAGCGTGTCGGGCTCATAACCCGAAGGTCAGATGTTCGACTCATCTTCCCGTTATTTTTAGAATCTATCAAGGTTGTAAAAATAACTTATCATTCACTATTATTGGTGGTGCATCTAAAACCTCAACTTCTCCTATTCTTTCATTTTGTGTAGGTTTTACATGTACGATACGACATTCTTTGGTGCTCACTATGTTTTGAGGAACAATTATTATTGGTTTGCATAACAAGAGATACATTTAATTTAAGCTTCGATAATTTTATGTTGTCCAAAATAATTTCTTTGAGCCATCAAAAAGTTCATTGATGTTCTTCTTTGATGCTTGAAATCAAATTGTGTGAGAGCAGCTTGAACTGCTGGACAAGGAATACCCACTTTTGCACAGTGCATGACAAACAAACGAGCGTTATCGACGGTTTCTTCCATAACTTGATATAAATCGGTGCCAATCATAGGACACTCGATAATTGTACCCTTTGACCAGGCCTTTTCGACACGGTTCTTTTTAATGTTTCTGGTGCCCATGAGATCGTAACCTTCTGAGAGAGAACTTGCAAAAACGAAACGAAGTGTGTTTAGAGCAATAATTCTATCATAAAAGATATTTGTCTTTTGTGATGTTTCTAGACACTTTGTATATGAACTTGTCATTCGAGCATTAAGTGCAGAATTTATCATTGGTGTTGGAATATCATACTCCAAACCAACTTGTGCACACCACCGCCCAGTTTCGTTCATTTGTGCGATATCGGAAATCTTATGGATTTCATATTTTTTCAATACATCGATAGCTGAATTTATAAGAAACCCATCAATGTCACTACCGTAGGCATCATTCATGATGTCTAACATAGTTTTTTGATCTTGGTTACAATAAGAATAGACATCAGCCATACCTTGAAGCATACCATATTCTACGCCATTATGAACCATTTTTGTGTAATGACCGTGACCGAAATCATTACCCATATATGTAACATTATTGCAAAAGGCTTCGAAAAAGTCCTTGTTATTTTCGTACGCGCGTCTCGTACAACCAAGCATTAGAGCTGGACCATGGAGTGCACCTTTGGCACCACCCGAAAGACCAGCACCAATGTAACGAACACCCCGGGCGGCGAGGTATGCTCCCCGACTTCTTGATGTTCTATAGTATTCATTGGAACAGTCAACCACAGTATCAAGAGGGTCGAGTGTTTTCAGCATGTGTTTGATAACGTAATCACTCGTTTCTCCTGGCGGAAGAGTTGTAATGATTGTCCGTGGTTTTTCCATCCTTGAAAGCATTTCACCGATATTGGTGTGACCTCGAATACCAAGACCCCTTTTCATGAGTTCATCAACCTTTTCAGAAGTTCTGTTATATACATGAACATCCGTTTTTCTTTGGATGTTGAGGGCCAGGTTTTGTCCAATGGCACCAAGTCCGATAATTCCATAAGAAGACATAATTCTCTCTACAGTCTTATACCTCTATAACTTTATCTGTGTTTCGTTTCCAACCTCGCATGCTTATTTCATTTGGCTCACACCACGGATAAACATCTTCACCAATGAAGTTTATGGCTTCCATACCAGATTCGATACATTCATTACAAGTATCAATACTATCATCAATAATGAGACCAATATTGAGTGCACGGCAGATGTCAACTTTCTTAATTTCATTTTCGGTGAAACTATTCGTAAGAATCACATCATCAAAAATACCCGGAAAATAACGGTCAATCCACAACTCCGTAGTTTCACGGACAATATCTTGACGTCCAGTTACAATATACATCTTGTCAAATACATGACGATAGTTTTGCATGGCTGGTTGAGAACCATTAATTGGTTTCAGATAAAGGAAGTCTTTTGAACGATAAAATTTGTGGAGGATTTCTTGAGATTGTTCTTCTGTGCAATTAAAAATTTCTCTGTACAAGTATTTGTATTTTGGTTTTGTTGGTAAGGCAACACCCCTCCATTTGGCCATTGGTTCGAGTAGATTTACAAGTACCTCATCCATATCAACTGCAACCCTAGTGTTCATTTAATTTTACTATATATTATTCATAGTCGCGAATTGCCACACCCACTGGAAATCTCGGAACGCCGAGAGCAGTTAGATTTTGGAAACGAACTGTGAGCTGACTTCCAATGTATTGATTTCTTTCGCGGTAGTATCTCTCCCTTTCCTTGATTGTCCCCTCGGGTTTCACCGTAAATTCGTGTCCAGTTGCCGTCTTACACACCCATACAACAGCATCCGCATCCCTCCCATGGCCTGTTTTAGCACCCACAATTTCATACTCCTCAGTTTGAAACTCCTTGAACTTGAGAAGATAATTACTTCTCTTCCCAATTTCATATATACTTGTCGATTCACGAATCATAATTCCTTCGTGACCCTCGTCGACAAATTTAGAATGTAACTTGGGTATTTCGGATTTCGTTTCGACTAACATTGTCTCAACGGTAGTTTTTGTCTTATCTGCCATGATCCGCTGTCTTTCTGCAAATGGAAGATCTGGCTTTTTCGTGTTGAAATAATCAAATGCATAAAATGTCAAGTTTTGTGGATTCATTTTAAACATACTCGTAATCTCTTCAAACGACTTGTTTGGAGCATAGCATTCGCCATCCAACCATTCACCGTCTTCAAGTTTTTCTGCAAGATATTCAACACCTTTTACAATTTTACCAGTCCTTGAAAAACATCCATTTTTTGAAATAAGGAGACGAACACCATCTATCTTGGGTTGAACATAGAATGGTTCGTGAATATACTTTTCACGATCCTCCCACTTATTGGCCAACATCGGAAGAATTTGAACAACTTTAGTCTTTTCGTTATTCCACATAGTTTTTGCACGTGTGAGCGCTTTTTCATAACCAGTTTTTACATTGGTCCTCGACTCAATAACTTTTTCACTCCCAACCATCCCCGATGTTTTCACAATATCGGCGGTACCATCGCTAAGTTCTTCGACACGGATGTCAGTAAATCTTTTGCGACCGTTTTTGTCTTCTCTAATAAGGCGTTCCATTATATGTATAAATAATTTCTCAACTTTAAATAGATGTCTTCACTGCCAGTTGTAAATTATGGTAGAATGGAACGACTTAGGCCTCCAGACCGCAGTTACGTGAAAATGGACGCGAACACGATTTGTATAATCTTTATTATATTATGTATATTGGGTCTTTACAAAAGGGCTATGACTATTAGTCAATCGCGTGAGCGATCTTATACTTTAGACATTTTGATGCCGACAAAAAGAGGTCTTTCTTCATCAGTTTCTTAAACTTCTTTTCCGGAATCTCCGTCTTGGTCATGTACATTTTCTTGAGAGCATTCATAAACTTGTCACAACTTTTCATCTCATTTTTGAGATCTTGGTATTTACCCCAAAAATCTGTGCTCAATTGGTGAATCAGAAGGTAGGCATTTTCGCCCATGCGACGTTCTGAACCACCGAGGAACATAAAAGTAGCTGCAGAGCAGCAAGCCCCTTGTGCAACGGTGGTAACCTTGACACGAGACTTTTCAAGAACATTCTTGAGAGTAAAACCGGAGAACATATCACCACCTTCACTCATAATGTGAATGCGGATCTCCGGTTCATAACCAATGAGGTCAGCCTTTTGTTTGAGAAGGTGAGTCTCCAACTTTCGGAAACTATCAACAAATTCGAGGGTGTTTTCCGGGGTAATTTCTCCATAAAAATGAATTTCGTTGCCGATAGTCTTGGTAACCTCTGGTTCTTCTTCCTCACCAAGGACCTTTGGACCTTTGTTGTCCAAGGCTCCGGTCAGAATATTTTCAAAGATCTTTTCGACTTCTTTCTGTGATGGCATTTTTCAATGCTTTCTTTACTCTTGTCACGTCTCTTTGTTTTAACTTACTTCCAACTGCAAGATGATTCATAACATCGAAATCTTGTGGACTTAAGTCATATTCTAGCATTTTTTCTACATTTCCATTCTCCGCATACTTTTTGATGAGACACAGATGATCTATCGTTATATGACTCGGTGCCTTTCTTTGTATTTCTGTAAACTTTTTGAATCTCATTTTATAATTACCATATTTTGTCCAACAACTTCCGGGTCTCACATTATCTTTCACCAACTTTTTACCTAAACAACTCTTTGGTATGACTAGAGCATTCAAACAGAAATATGGTGTAAGATGCCAACTCCCATTTGAATATATTGCTGTGTCTACTACATCCGCTTCGGAGAAACCATGAGCTGCTCGTCTAAAATCAATACCCTCAGAATCTAAATAGTTTTCTTGAAATATATCCCAAATATGCCCATGTTCTTCTACGTGTTCGTATACTTTCATTGGAACATCGGTACACAATAAACTTGCAATAAAATCCTTTGGTGACAGAAAGGTATCCTTTTCATCATGACCTTCCAAATACGTAAAAAAATCTCGTATATTACCATCGGCCAGAATAGCTGCATGTTTAGCCTTTTCGGAATTGTCATCGGTGAGTAGTAATAATTTTTCTGGTTTGTGCTTGGGTATAAAAATGATTTCAAAATTTGGGTACATACACATATTCACAGAAGTAATAACAAGACCACCACGAGTTAATTTTTCGCCATCTGAAACCCTCTCAACGAGTCCCTTAAAGTCGTTATCATAATCTTCTATGAACGCATGTCTCGGAGCATTTTTTATAAATGTCAGGAAATGTGATTTGTTACTCAGGTGTTCCTTTTGTATTTCAACACTGTTTGAATCATTCAATACACTATTTAACACATATGTCTTTCCAACACCTATACTCCCACATATAAACACATTCTTACCTTGACGAATGTACTTCTTCAAGGTTTCAATCTGTTGCGCGTGAATTGTGTCGACGGACTCTTCTTTTTTTTGTTCGATAATTTTAATGAAAGAATCCATTGATGATCTTACTAATCAAGCCATAGATTTAGTGCTTGAGAATGACGCACTACATGAACGTATCGTAAAACCTTTAAAAAGGAAAATTTTACCATATGTTGCTTGCAGTCTTTTAACTAATGTCGCAATGTTTATTCTTCTTGTCTACCTTGCTCGACGTCTGTCGGTTCTTCAGAGACCACTGATTTAAGTTCTTCCTCCTCATCTAGTTCAGACTGCATCTCTTCAAGGATCTTTGTTCTCTCATTGTATTCGTCTTTTGACTTTATGAGATCGCCAATTCCACCAAGAGGACCCTGTTTTGTTACTTCACCTACAACACTTGAACCTCTTCTTGATGGAATGTTTGTGAAACCGGGCAATCTCAACTTTGGAATTGCTCTGACATCTAGGATCTCTGGCTTGGTGAAGATATTGTCAAGTG
>Ga0255782_10000240_pt1 | contig 49062 bp, 59 predicted proteins | sample 101ome_26_FD_179980 | JGI IMG/M metagenome (GOLD analysis project Ga0255782, IMG submission 179980) | Coastal salt marsh microbial communities from the Groves Creek Marsh, Skidaway Island, Georgia - 101408AT metaG (version 2) | ecosystem: Environmental > Aquatic > Marine > Intertidal zone >...
TGAGTTCGGAGATTTGGTGATGGACACAGGTGAAACATTCTCACCGACAATCGCTTGGTCAAACGCTGGGCGAAGCACCATGCTGGGCTCGTTCTCATCGTGGTCGCATCACGGCTCGCTTCACTACGGCCTCTCGGCAACCCATCACCCATATCGTGTGGACAGGGTGTTCAAGCAGGTTCACGCTGGACTTGGCTACGATGTTCCTCTCCACTTGCTGATTCCCCCCGAAGTCCATGTGCGAGCGAGAGCAGGGGGCAACGGGCAGATTGACTTGGAGATGGAAACGCCATTCCATCGCACCGATTATCAGCACTTGATTGGGGCTTCGTTGTTTGAATCGGGCTTTGAACTCGGTGGTGCATCACCATCCGAAGCAAGTCAAAACCCGCTGGGTCAATGGTATCTCCGAACAAATCTGTGGGACTCACCGATGCACACGACTTCTGCGAATGTCAGCGGAATCAGCCTGTTCAATCAGCGAATCAAGGGTGCAATCGTATCGGGCTCAATAGGGCTTGAAGCGTATTGGACAGACCATCCGACCGACCACTTCCACGCTGGTGCGATGCCGATTCTTCCAAACAACGACTACGACCTCGCCATGATTGAAACAAATCGCTACGCGCCCGTCATGTTGGCGAGAGCATCCGAGATGCACGACCTTGATGTGCTGGCGACCAGCGAGCAATTGCTCTCCAGCGTTGATGTTCATGTCAGTCAAACAGCGAAGGCATATTGGGATTCGGGGGCAATCGTGTCGGCTCAAGGTGTCGGACAATACGACAACAATCCCGCTGGCGGTGGAACAAACGACCTCGCCATGACTGAAACTTGGCTTGGTGAGGTGAACGAGGCAAACGGTGGTGGACTCACGGGGTTCACGATGGCGAGGGGAAGCACTCCGTTTGGAATGGGCAAGGGTCAGCGAGTGATACGAACACCCGAAGGCACACTCCACCATTTCATCATCAAGCGTTCCATTGTGAGTGGCTACGCCAACCAACCGACATGGGCTCACATGAAGAAGCCGTTGCACAGCGACCTGTTTTGGTCAAGGAGGGCTACGACAACAGCACCCGACACGCAGACGGGTGCTGGTGCTGACGAGTGCGGTGCGAAGTTCTCCAGCATCGCAACCGTTTATGGTGGCGAAACCATACACCGAGTCTGCGGTGCATCGTTTTGTAGCGATTCCAAAGGCACGATTCACGCAGTTCTTGAATATCATCTCAACCCCGAAGACGAAGGCTCACATCGCGCCCATTCGCTCTATTATCACAAAGCAGACCGAGTGCAAATTGCTTCCAACCCCGAACCCGTGTATGATTGGGATTGGACAGTTCACACGCCCGTTCTCATCAACAGTTCGGTTGATGCGTTCACCCCATCGGGAACGATATACGACTTCCGCCAGCCATCACTCGTCTGCGATTCCAAAGACCGATTGCACTTGACTGTGGCTCGCCCAACGGTTGAAACGCAAGTCAGCGGTTGGACATCTCCAGCAAGCACCAACCCCGTGAGCGTGTTTTACACGATGAAGGAGGCTGACGAGGCATCATTCCCAACCCCATCATTTGAATCAACATACGGGGATTCCAACGACACGCTATGGTCATGTGTCAGCCGACCATCAACGGACACCACAGACGATGAAATGAACAACCCAGCGAACTCAAATCACATCGTCAGCGTAGCATCCCATCCGAAAGTTTGCCTTCGTTCCGATGATGTTCCTGTCGTCTTTTTCTTGGGTTGGGCGGGGTCATCCATTCATAGCGGAACACGAAACAAGACTGCGGTGTACGCGAACATCGGTGAGGTTGGTGTTGGGGGGCGTATTCAGTTCAATACGGGCAAGTGCTGTCATGTTCTCGGACTTCCACCCAATTCCAAAAACACGATGGCGAGCAAAAACATCTCACACTACGATTCCATCATTGACGAGAACGACCGAGCAATCACGGTCGGCATCAAAGACGACAGGGACAGCGTGAATGGTCAAACATGGGCAAGTCGCCACACGCTCATCAATAAGTTCAACACACGGATTCCATTTGCTGAACAATATACAGCGACCGATGGACTCGGAGATACGAGAACGCTGTTCAAAGCCCCTCAATACGATGGAACGACTGAACTGCGGTATGTGGACACCTATCTCCAAGAGCCCACGCTCACGACCAATGGGAAGGGTGAATATCACCTCGTCATGCGTTTCACCATGACGGGTCAAGACGAAGGGCGCGTTGGTGCGACCTTCCGCGACCAAGACCTCGCGATTGAATCGGCTGTGCATCCTCTCCAATGGGCTGGAACTCCGCTGACGGGTTCGGGCAACACGCTTTACACAGGAGGCTACGCTTCGGTGTCGGGAAGCATGGATTGGACAGGGCGATACGGTGGAGGAAGGAATCCGATTTACACCAACAGCACCACGAACACCCACACCCACTTGATGCACATTTGGTTTCCATCATACGAGTTTGATGACGATGTGAGTGCTGACGACCGTGTGATTCGCTCAATCAATCTCCGATGGCTGTCAGTCCCATCCTTGCGATACGATGCAACGCTGGGCTTCCAGCCCGTTGGTTCTGCCCAAACGATTGCTGGACAGGAAGACTTCCCTCACCTATACCCTCAAATCCGCTATCAACGGTTTTGGGGCTACGATGCTTCGGAGATTGACTTGACATGGAAGACCAACGAGATGTCGTGGTATCGCACTCCGCACTACGCTTCCTCGTTGTATCTGCCGAATCTCGGCGGGGCAGGTATGAGTCCAGCGGGTGATATTGGGACAGTCGGCATGGGCTTGCAGGGCTTCCCGAATGGTGAATAATCACCAAAACCATTGAGATTTAGCAAAGCATTGATATAGGGGATGCCTTTCATCTCGTATCATGCAATCCGCAAAACCCCAAGCCCGACCCGTCAAGTTTGTCCACGATGACCACTTGAAGACCGAAGAAGACCTGCCTTACCTTGACGGCTCATGTGCCGTTGTGGTTCACCAGCGAAACGAGCCTTCGTTCTTCGTGAACGCTGGCGACAAAATTGACCTTGACAACGACTTCACCGAAGTCGGAACTTTCGCCATCGGCACATACGGAGAAGGCGATGCAATCTCCGCCATGCCTGTGTTCAGCCATGTCTTCTTCCGCACCAACCACATTGAGTCCGATTGGACACAGGCTGACTCCATGAGCGACATCTCATGCGAAGGCCACACCGAAGTCTTCGTGCAGATGCTCAACGCTTCTTCCAACGCTCGCTCAACCTCCGTTGGCGATGTGTATGAAGTCGTGTGGACAGGCTACGAAGGCGAAACCGTCAGCGACTTTTACATCGTGGATGGCTGTGGCTGGAAAACCGTCAGCGGTGCTGGCGACCACATTTGGTGAGTCCTCAATTGGACAGCCCAGCGGCGACTCGTAGTGTAGCAAGTGGGTCGGGTGCTTGTCGCCCGACTGACAGGCTCATCTCCGTTCCGTTGGTGTCCATTGTCCACTTGACATCAAAGACCCTGTGGCGACCCGACAGGCCAGCATCACGGGATGCGAACTCCATCACATCACCAACCGAGATGTCCAGCCTTTCGGGGATTCCCTCAACGACCCAGCGAGCAAGCGACGCGCCCTGCGAAGCCAGCATGGTTTCACCGACCAATATGGCTTGATGCTCGTCTGCGATGAAATCCTCACGAACCACACGCTCAACGGGCTTGGTTGGGTATCGTGCCGAGCCGATTGCTGGAACGGACACGGAGATGCCCTTGCTGTCGTTCTTGACCTTGACCACATTGAAGCGGTGGGTATCACCCTCTTCACGCTGAATCATCGTTGGATAGAAGTCCTGTGGGACAGCGGTGCGTGGAATCCTTCCAGCGACCAGCGGGACAACCGTTGCATCATCCACCTCACGCAGTCGTTCCATGACGAGATACCCGTGAGAATCGGCCTTCAACACGACCAAGTTCGGTGTTGAATTGATGATGGACAGGATGGACTGAATCGCGTTCAATCGCGTCTTCCCCACGAAGTCCATGTCGGCTGGAAGAATCACAAACGACTCGTTGAGGATGCGACCGATTGGCGGTGTGTATGCCGAATTGCTGATGATGTCTTTGATGACGGTTGCCGAGTCCGACTCATAATACCCAACAGGAGAGTCCAACACTTCCCGTGTGAGATAGCCGAGCGAATCCAAAGCGATGAGTTCCAAACTCGTATTGGACTCAATAACCTCCGAAACGAATCCTGTGAACACCAGCGGTGGATTTGCCCAATGTCGTGGCGAAGCATACACTTGGACAACATCACCTTCTCGGATTGTCCCCGACCTTCGCCCTGCTGTGTTGTTGATGTCAATGTTCATTCGTGCTGGGGCGTTCATGGATTGGGTGAACGACACGGACTTCACGCCCTGCAAGTTCGTCATGCCGTTGATGACGACCACAGGGGCGCGTGGAGTCGCTTCATCCCTCGCCAGCCGACCATACAGGTTGCGATTCATGACCCTCCGAGAGCGAGCGAAGAATACCTTGTGAGCCCATCCGTTGCGAAGACCCGTGAGGCTCATTCGCTTTGGTCGGTTTGTCCATTGAAGCCCTTCGGGATTCCAGCCTCCATCGGAGAAGCCAAGACGACCGAGATTGAATGTTGGCTGGGGCAGAATGGAAGTCGGGTACGCGCCCTCCGTTGCACCTGTGGTCATGGCGAATCCACCACGACCTCCACCTCCACGCCTGTTCACGATGTCGTATTTGTCGGGGAAGCCCGATTCGGACAGGTAGTGATACCCGAAGCCCAGCGTTTCTGCCGACAGGTCGCCATGCAAGTGTGGGTCAAACGGTCGTGGTGTGGTCAAAGAAGTGTAGCAAGCGGTGGATAGGCGGTCAAGTTCCCAACCATCGTCAAGGTCGGTCGGGTGCGGGATGAAATCAATGCCCCAATCGGTCGGATAATGCGATGGCCGTTCCATGACTTCCTTCTCGTAGTGGAACGCATCCAGCGTTGGTGCTGGCTCGTTGCGTATGGCTTCGTGAGTGTTCTCCAGCCATGTCTTTGACACCCACCGAGCGATTGCCGTTCTCGGTCGTCTTGGGTCGCTTCCAAGCCGTTCAATCTCATCCAGCAGGGGTTGGGAAGGGTTGATGACGATTTGAGCGTCAGCAGGGGCTCTCACAAGCCTGTGGAAGCGTTCCGTTTGGCTGTCCATACCCAACCCACTACGCATTCGGTTTAATTGGCTGACGAATGATGGGGACTGTTGAGATTCCGAGCAGGGCATTGACTTGATATTGCGAGCATTGACTTGAGATTCCGACATCGTATCAATGAACGAAGTGTTTTTATTCCAATCATTTGTGTGCCTTCGGCACACAACCCCAAAGAATCAAACGAACAGGGGTGCTGAAAGACATACACTTTGGTCAATATGTGTGTGTTCTAAGGAAGGTGCAATTCCAATCATTTAGGACATTGATGAAGCAAAGCATTGATAAGGTAGTGTGTGCTGGGCAGGGCATGACCAGCCAACACGGTGAGAAGTCGTATCACACGACTACGACCAAAACCCCGAAGGGTGATGTGTCGTATGGTCGCATCAAGTTCGCTGACTGCGTTCACCACTACACCCTCAAAGACCAATACCACACTTTTGTCGTTGAAATCTATGACCTCAAGGGCAACCTCATCACGATAGGCGATGAAATGGACATCATGCCCAAAGAACGCCACCAGCACCGACCAACACGAAGCCATGCAATCATGATGGCGAAGTCAATGGTGGAATATCACCTCAATGACGATTATCCTCTTTGGACACCAAGCGGTTGGACAACCGACCCAACGGCATACGGAATTGAATGAAGGAGATGAGAACATGGGCAAGACGCACAGGTATCACGGAAGGGAAAATGGAAATGATGCGAAGTTCCACCGATGGTGGCGAAAGGTTGAGGGGCGGGTCTTCCGAAAGGACAACGACCGAATCCGAACTGCCCAACACGCATCTGCGACCGCGAACGAGGAAGGAATCCGACTCAAGAGCCGAAACCTGCGTGTGCCTCGCAGACCAAAGACTCACGGCTACGGCTTTACGCCACACCCGTTCCCCCTTGACCAATACGCAGATGGCTGTTTGATAACGGTGGGCGAACCTCGCTGACACATGGCGGTCGTGCAAATCAACATTCCGAGCAAGGCGACCTTGCCGAATGAGTGGGAAAAAATCCGACCTCACTTCCCCCTGCCCTCGCCACGAAGGTATCAAGACGATGCCCTCTCGGTCGTGTGGTGGGCGTTGGACAACGATGACTTTGACAATGTGGTGATTGAAGCACCGACAGGAATCGGCAAGTCAGCGATTGCGATGACGGTGCAAGCACGATTTCAGTCAGCATATTTGCTGTCCCCATCGCTCGGACTGACCGACCAATATAAACGGGACTACGGCTCGGTTCTCAAAGAGGTTCGTGGTCGTGGGAACTTTCCATGCTGGGTGCGTGAAGGCACAGCAACCAACGCGCCCTGCTATTCGGCCAAGAGCAAGCAGAAGTGCGTTCATGCGAAGGAAGCCGACCCCTGCCCGTATTATGCACAGAAGTTTGAGGCGAGGGATGCGAGGCTCACGCTGTCCAATCCATCGTATCTGTTCCGTGTGATTCAATCGCCCGATGGGACATTTGACCAGCGGGACTTCGCCATCATTGACGAGGCTCACCAATTAGAACCGTTCTTCATGGACTTGATGGAAGTCGTCATCAACCACGCTGACTTCACCAGCGTCTTCGGGGCGCGCTATCCGTTCCCCATGCACTATCACCCAGCCGATTGGAAGGATTCGGTCAGCAAACTCTTGGAGGGCGCGATGGGAACATTGGAGAAGGCTGAATCGGACAAAGACGAGAATGTGATTGATGCGATGCGAACCATCATTGACAAATGCGCGACCTTGCTGGAACTGTTGGAGAATCCAAACGATGTGGTTATTGAGTCCGATACGGACAAACGAGGCAAGCAACGGATGGTGGCGAAACCTGTCCGAGTGAACAAAATCGCGCCCGACCGATTGGAAGCAATATCGCGAAAGCGGATTCTGCTGTCAGCCACCATCTTGGACATTGACACATACCTCAAGTCGCTGGGGCTGGAGAATCACAAAACGCTGTATGTGAAAATCACGCAATCACCCTTCCCGAAGGAGAACTTCAATGTGTATGTCGCGCCCTGCGGGGAGATGTCATACAGCCGAAGGGAGAAGTCCCTGCCTCGTCAAATCAAAGCCATCTCCGCCATCATGGAACGATTCCCGAACAAGCGGGGAGTCATCCTCCCTCACACCCACGCCATTCGCAAGACCATCGTGGAGGGTCTGCAAGCGAGAGGATTGGGCGACCGCATCATCACCCACGACAGCAACGGAATCGGGCGACAACACGCCCTTGACGAGTTCTTTTCATCCAAGCGAGATGACTTGGTGCTTATCTCCACCTATGTGGGCGAGGGCTTTGACTTCAAAGGTCGGCTGGCGGAATGGCTGGTCATCTCCAAAGTCCCGTTCCCGTTCACGCCCGACCCTCAAATCGCACAGCGAATGGAACAGGATGAACACCAATGGCGAAGGGAACACGAAGGCACACCAGCGTGTCCGTATATGCCTCCGAACAAATACAGCGGGAATCTGTGTTCAAACCGCTGGGGATGCAACCAGCCGTGTCAAAATTGGTTCAACCTCCAAGTCGCCCTGCGACTGATTCAAGGGGCAGGGAGAATCAACAGAACGCCCGATGATGTCGGCCACCTGTTCATCTTGGATGGGTCGTTCCAGCGATATTTCAACACGAATGCTCACCTATTCCCTGCGTGGTTTCACAACGCCAAACAGGATGCACCGTCATGGTTGAAAAGACACTTGAAATGACATTGATACAGCGAAGCATTGATAAGGGGGTTTTGCATGGGAGGGTTGAGGCGAACCAATATGTTCCGAGCAGACGCAATCATGGAAGAGATTTTGACCTTGCAGAAGAAACTTGACACTTGCACCCGCAGTCAAGCACACTCCATCTGCAAGAAAATCACGAAACTTGAAGCCGAATACGACCGCTTGACCGCATCCCCATTTGAGATGCTGTTGAAGAAACAAAAGGAGATGAACTGAATGACCGCACCGATTTACATTGAATACGGCGACTGCGACGAGAACCTTGAGAGGTTTGACAGCATCGTGCAAGCAACCAAGCGAGCGAAGGATTTGAAGGCACAGGGACACGCCCGTGTTTGCATTTTCAACGAGAGCGATTCCCACTACACCGATTGGTGTGCAACCGTTGTCATCCGTGAGGATGGTTTGGTTGAACTCAACCACTTCAACGACATGAGCAAATCGCTCTATGAATCCGACTACGCCAACCACATGGCTAAGGCCATTGACTTTGTTATCAATCGGGGGATGAACTGAATGACGAATGAAATCCTAAGACGACAGGCAATCCGCTGGAAGAAGCAAGAGGCGAAGGGCGAGATGCCCTCCGAACTGTATGACGCACTCTCCGAAGGCACAGCCTCCGCGTACGAGAAGCGAATCGTTGTGAACCTCGCCAAAATCTCACGCATCGTGTCCGACACGGGCGCGATTCGCCCGTATTCCGAGTTCAGCAAGGATTGGAACTACGAGGGCTCGGTGTATGGACACACCGACAATTGCGAACTGTGCGGTGCATCCATCAAGGAGAACTGCAAACTCAAGAATGACGACACAGGCGACCAAATCCTCATCGGGAATGTGTGCGTGTATCGCTACATTGAGATTCGTGATTCGCTCGGTCGTGTGCTGTCGGATGAAGAAAAGAAGGAGTTCTTGAAGTCCGAGATGACCGAAGCCAAGAAGGAGTTCCTTCGGGCTGACTTCGCCACGCGATTCCCAACGGCACTTGCTGACCTTCAACGCTGGAAGCCGTTCATGACACGCAAGTGGTCGCCACACGCATCGCTATACCGCACAGTCGTCAAGAGGCTGGCTACACACGGCTATTTGGGTGCGAAGACCATGAAGGCGTGGGAAGACTTCTGCCTCAACGCTGAACAGGAGATGCAAGCATGGGAACGAAGGAACGAATTAGTCGCTCTCCAGCGACACGCTAACCTTGAGGCTGACATTGAACGCAAGAAGGCGTTCCTCGCTCAAATCAACGAGAAGCGAAACCAATTCAACCGTGAGGCTGACGAGTGGCGAGAATCCGTCAAGGACTTGGAACTCAACCGCTGGGAACGGGACATGGTGAGCCGTGTAGCAACCAAAATCAGCACATCGGGCAAGGATTCGTTGGTCGGTGGCTATCTCCGATTCACACAGGAGTGCAAGGCTCGCACCAACATCAACAGCGATGACCTGCCTCCTGTCGCAGTCAAACTCCAAGCCCGTCTTGATGACGGCTCGCTCAACGAGTGGGAACAGTCCTTCGTGGCTTCTGTGATTCCTCGCATCGCTACGGGTCGCTCGCTGTCCAGCAAGCAACAGCAGGTCGTGGACAGGCTCTTGAAGAAGGTGTGAGCATCATGGAACGAGAACCCCACTATCCCAGCCATGTCGTTGCACCAGCATTGGATGGCTCAACGGGCGCGGTCAAGGAAGTCATCCAAGTCATCCAAAACCAAACCTGTCGGAAGTGCGGTGAACAGGGTCAGCACATCGTTGCCTTCGTATTGAAGCCAATAGAGTCCTATCCCAACCATGTCATCTGTCATCAAGGCTGTTCGGCTCATTGGTCAATGCGTGAAATCGGTTTCTTGGACATCGCTGGCTCATCCGAATCGGAGTGAAAAGTGGTCAAAACCATTGATATTCTGCAAAGCATTGATATACCCCCGCTTGCTACCATTGACCATGACCCAAGCACAAAACCATGACGGACACTACCTTGACCTCATCACCCACAAGGGACTTGACCACTTCGTTTGGAAGAACAAGGAACACAAAATTGTCGCTCACGACAAGCACATCGTTGGTCATGTGTTCCAAAGCGGAACGGTCAAAATCCACGCTCGCTCTTGCCGAGCCGTCAAAATGGAACGCCGAGGAACTGCCCCTCGCTGTCAGCGTGAAGGGAATGTGGACTATGTGTTTCACGGCATGACCGTTGCCGAGATTGCACACGAACACTTCCAAGACATCATCAGCGAGAACATGACCGCAGAAGAAGCAATCGGATTCATGGACAAAGAAGCCGTGTGCAATTGTGTTCGCAAGCACTACAACATGGCTTGAGCCCACACCGACTTCATAATGGTGGGGCGACTCCCCACCAGCCATGAGTGAGAGCGAAGCACCCATTGAAGTCCGACAGTCAGCGACATCGGCACAGCGATACGAGGCGACCGTCTGTGGTCGCAACATCAACATGACCTTCCTCTCCGCTGGGAAGGGTCGCATGGACTTCACGGTGGACTTTGATGACAAACCGCTGGGCAAGTTCAACCTGTTGAGCCAGCACTCCATCAGTCGCCTGTCCAAAGCGGTGGGCATTCCCGATTCGGAGAAGGATGACTTCAAGACAGCGATGCTTCAAGTCGGTATCTGCCTTCGTGATGGGAACTTCATCCCCGCGCCCGTTGCTGACAAAATTGAACGAGAGGCGAGCGAATACGAGGGCTTGCCTTCCTCCTTCGGTGTTATTGAGTCCGATACGATGAACCTGTTCCTCCAGCAACCGAATCTGCTTGACCGAATCAACGAGATTCTCCACCAATCGCGCCCGACCCCGTTTGTCGGTGATGATGCGAACCTGCTCTTGACCTTCCTCGTTTTCATGTCGTGCAAGACGGACAACCCACTCAACCTTGAGATGATTGGTGCGTCTTCCAGCGGGAAGACATACATGACGCTCACAGCACGAAACGGGATGCCCAAGTCAATGGTCATGGTCTTGGCTGGTGCATCCAAAGAGGCACTCAAATACGACTACGATGAAGTCAGCGATGAGGGTCATTTCATCGTGAATGTTCACAACCGTTGCATCGTCATCTTGGAGAAGGATGAATCGTTCTCATTCATCAAGCGAATGAAACCGCTGATGTCGGGCGATGATGACGAACTCGTTTGGAAGACCCCAATCAAGAACGAACTGACGGGCGAGATTGAAACACGGGACTTCATCATTCGTGGTCGCCCATCGTTCATCACGCTGACCACACGCAATCCCAGCGAGGCTGAACAAATCACACGGCAATTGCTGATGACACCCGATACGACACCCGACAAAGTGGAGGCTGTGGTGTCCAATTCCCTGCTGGCGAAGGCGCGCCCCGAACTGCTTCAAATCCACCCCGACTTGAAACTGCTTCAAGCATCCATGCTCAACCTCAAGCAACACAAAGTTCGCAACATTTTCGCACCGTTGATGGCCGAGTTCTTCCCATCTCGGAACGCACAGCACCAGCGTGATATTCACAAAGTCCTGTCCATCATTGATGCGGTGGCTCTCATCCACCAGCAACAACGACCGATTCAAACCATCGGGGAAGACGAATACCTGCTGGCTTCGGTGGAAGACAATGTGATTGGGCTGTTGCTGTGCGACCTCGTTCTCCGAGCCAGCCTGTCGGGTGTTCCCGATGATTCGTGGATGGTGTTCCGCCAAATGCAAGAGATGGAAGCCAGCACACGCTCGCTGTCCGAAGACAACATTCTCCAATGGTTGCACATTCACGCCTTCTCCGTGTCCAAGAACGCCCTCCAGCAGAAGCATTTGCCCACGCTGGAGGATGCTGGCCTAATTGAAGTCAAGAGGCGTGGAGGCGGTCGTGGAGGCGGTCGCAAGACATGGGCAATCGTCAAGACGCGTACGGGCTTGATGGAAACCCACGCACTCGCACCACTCTTCGTTGAGTCTGCTCGCAGGGCGATTCCCGATTTGATGAAGGAGTTCAGCGATGTGCTGGAAACCAGCAATCCACCACAGGCTCGTATTCGCCCCAATAAGCAAGACCCGAAACTTCTCCAGCGAATCGGCTGTCCCTCCAAAGCCCAAGCACCGATTTGGTCGGGGCTGATTCTTCCTCACTATCTCACGGAGGGGCGCGAGTCCAGCATGATTTACGACATCGTTGGCGAAACCAAGTTCCGTGATGACCTCTTCAACACCCGATGTGGATGGCTCAACAAAGGACAGGATTCTGCAACCGCTGAACTCCAAAAGAAGCGTGAAGTTCGTGAGAAGGTCAAGGAGGCTGTGCGAACATTTTCGTTAGACAGCGAGGATGATGACGCTTGGGAATCGCTGGCTAATGCCCACCTCTCACACCTTGATGATGGCGACTCCTTTGATAAGGGTGGGGAATGAACGGTGATGACATGGCGAGCAATAAGACCTCCAAGACCAGCACGAAGACGAACCTCCCCCCTATCGCATCCAAGCGATTGAAGCCGTTCATTGAGCGAGGAATCGCGAACGGCATCTTCTCGGATGACTCCAGCGTGGTTGCTATGTTCAAAGCAAAAGCAACCGACCCATCGTTGAAAGAAACCCTTGATTCGCTCGGTGGCTTGAAGTCCGAGATTGGTCAAGCATTCATCACGGACATCGTTCTCACCGACCTCACCAGCATTCTCCGACAGAAGCGATACACGGCTCACATGAAAGTGTGGGACATCTCGCACAACACGGTTGGCGTTGCTTCGGGCAACCCACGCCAAGTCTGCAACATCTTCGGCCAAGTGGTCATGGAAGACGGTGATGAAGTCATGGACTCCGCCATGTTCTCCATGTCCCTGTGGGATGCTGACGCTTCCATCGGTGATGATGTTGAGGCTGACGGTGTGTATGTCGCTTCGGTGTCATGCAAGAACCTCAACAATTCCACCCTTGACCTGCGACCGCTGGCTGGTTTGACGGCATTCAAGCCCGAAGACTACGACCACGAATCCGCCATTGAACTGCTCAAGGACACATACGAAGTCAGCCCCATCGCTGACTTGGAAGACGACATCTCACGGGGTCGCACCGACTACCGTTTGGTTGAGGCAACCGTGTCATTCAGCGGTGTTCAAAACTCCAAGTCGGGCAACCAATTTGGGAAGATGCTCTTGAAGGATGACTCCACGATGACGCTGGAAGCGATTGAATCGGGCGAGAACCTCCTGTTGAACTGCATCTGTTCACCCGAAATCGCGACCCGCTTCGGCAAATACAGCAAAATCCTCGCTCTCATCACCACGAAGGTGCAAGGCGAGTGGGGACTGTCGGCCAACATCGCTGTCGCAATCCCTGTGATTCTCGTTGCACCACCACAGCCCGAAGTCAGTTCCAAAGACGACAAAGAGGATGATGCCTCTTCGTATTTCAAGAACGCAATCTCCCTTGACGATGACGAGGATGATGACGATGCCGAAGAAACTCCACAGGAAGCCCCTGTGAGCGAAGAAACGGCTGAACCCTCCGATGACACCTCCGATGAGGAAGAAGGCGAGGAAGACACCTCCAACGGCTCGGAATCGGCATCTGCTGACGAAGGCTGGGTTGATGGCGACTCCGAAGGCGATGACGAGTGGGGAGATTGGGAATAAGACCGACCACCCCACCATTCCAATTCCAGCCCTTTGATAAGGGTGGGACAATAGGTGATTGACATGGCGAAATCAGCAACCAAGAAGAAGGCAAACTACGCAGACCTCATCGCTTCGTGCGATACGGGTGTCAGCATGGTGAACAACCGAACCAAGCACATGAAACTGCAAGGTTTCAGCGGTGCTGGGAAGACCCACTTTTACCTCACGATGTTCACGGACATGGCGAGTGGGCTCAAGCCCGAAGAAGCCCTTCTGTGCATCATTGACTGCGACCTTGAAGGTCAAGCCGACCTCATCGCTCGCGATTCCATCGTTCCAGCGGAACTACGACCTCGCATTCTGCGAAAGGTCTGCTCTCGCCCCGATGATGTCAATGACATGGTGCTGGCGTTCCTTGACTTGATGATGCAACACAAAGAGGAACACCCCGATGGTGTTCGCATGGTCGTCTTGGAGAACGAGGGTGCATTTTACATGGGCTGTCGCAACCACTACGCTGAATCCGTTCACGGCATGACCGAGGCAGACTTGCTTCTGTCCCGTCAGCAACAGGCACTCCGAGAAGGCAAGAAGACCCTTCCGACCTTTGAAGAGGGGCAGATGCACTCATACAAAGTCATCAACAAACTGTTCTCCACACCATACGAGCGACTCAAGATGGGCGCGGAGATGTGTGGGGCTCACTTCATCGGCACGACCCTCATGAAGACACGAACCGAAGGCTTCGGAACAAACGATGCGAAGGAGATAACCGTGTCTGCTGGGCGACCCGACATGACCGACCCACTCTTTGATTGGATTCTTGAGTTCTCCAGCCAGCAACGAATCAAGGCTGGCGAACTGCAAGTGCGTCATCAAGTGATGGTCAAGAAGTCCCGTTCATGCAAGCCATTCCTGTTGGACAACCCAACGCAAGAACGATTCGCACAAGCGGTTGAAAAGTCGTCTGCTTGATAAACCAACAGCGTGGTGAGTGCAACATGAAAGCCCCGTATCTCTCGGCAACACGGCTCAAAATGGCGAAGGACTGCTCGTTCGCGTACGAGCAACACTACGACCCCAAGAGCGACACTCCGCGCACCTTGAAGAAACTCGCTAACTCACCGTCAAAAACACAGGCGGCGAGAATGGGGAATGTGGTTCACGGTGCGTTGGAGGATTGGCGTATGCCCGATGAAAACGGCAAAGTCCCAGCACCGAAGTTCGGTCGGCTGATGAAACTCTATGACGAGTGGGCATCCAAGCCACAGTTCGCATTGGAATACGAGATGTATGAAGACGGCAAGAACCTCTTGAAGCGATGGTTTGACAGGCGAGGCAAAATGCCGATTCGTGTTGTCGCCACCGAGCAACAAATGGGTCGCCACGATGCACCGTATGTCCTTGACAACGGTGTGCCGATTTTCGGTTTCATTGACCTCATCGTTGAACACAAAGACGGCACGATTGAATTGGTGGACTACAAATCCAATCGCGCCCCGAAGACGCAAGACGAGGCTGACAACGATGTGCAAGCAGGGATTTATCTGTCGTGGGCGAAGGAGAACTTCCCCGACAAACCCCTGCTGTTCTCGTTTGAGATGCTTCGGTTTGGCGTGGTTTCAACCGTGTGGACTGACAAAAAAATTGAGAACTTCAAGGGCTGGCTCAAGACCCAATTCAACATGATTGAATCGCTCACAGAAGGCATCCCATCCATCGGTGATTCGTGTCGCTGGTGTGCATACACCTCCATCTGCCCATCGGCTCAAGACTTGATTCACAAAGGTGCATTTGACTTGGTGGAACATGAGTTCGGCTCGGATGACGAAGCGTTGGATGCTCTCGCCAAAGTCAAGGCTGGGCAGGGAATCCTCAATCGCGTACGCAAGTCCATTGAAGACGACTTCAAGGGGCGACTTGACCCACTCAACATCTCCGAAACGATTCAAACGCAAGGCTGGGAAGTGTCCTTCAACCAGCGTGAGCGAACCGAGTTCATTCCATCGGAAGTGCAACGGCTCGTTCCTCCAGCGGTGTTTGGACAAATGGTGTCGCTCACCAAGACAGCGGTGGACAAAGTGTTGCCGATTCTGCCCGAAGACACGGCTCAAGCCATCAAGGATTCGGCAATCAAGAAGCCATACAACGCATTCACGGTGAAGAAGGCTGACAAGTTCAAAGAGTGAAACCTCCCTGCTTTGAGGGAGAGGGCTCATAAACCTTCATGACCAGCCTCCATCACAATGGGCGAGCCCGAAGACGAAACAAACGATGACGAACTCGTTCCTTCCAGCAAATACGGAACGAGGCGAAAGGGTCGTCTTGGTCGTCATGACGGTCGCAACATCAAGCGTCTGTGGAAGGCGATGATAAAGGCGGGTGCGACCTTCCCCGATGGAACTCCCCTGTCATCAACCGAAGTGTGTCATCTGCCGAATCAGCCGTTCTCCATGAACGCACTCACCAACCACTTGGCGAACAAACCATACCTCTTCTCCGAGCAAGGCAGGGTCAAGGTGCAAACCCTTGACGGTCGCTCATCGTATCAACAATCCACTTGGCTGGCCTATCCCGATGCCTTTGATTGATGTCAAGTTTGACAGATTTTTGGAATCTCAAACCGATTCGGATTCCCATGCTGTTGCGTATTGAGCCCGATAAGCAGGGGTGCTGAACAACAAGTTCGCTGAAACCATTGATATTCCGACACATTGATATACACCCGTGTCGTGCGAAGGGACATGACCGCCCAAAGTCTAACCACGATGCTGACACAAATGATGAACCGCGACCTCGTTGAAGGTGCAACCTTTTGGATTGACCACGACACGCTCTATGCAACGGCATTCCCACAGGGATGCTACAATCATGGAAGCGGAGATGGTCGTGGCTACGATGAAGCCAACCTCTTTGAGATTGAAGACATGGAAGCATTCACCGAATGGGCTGAAAGAACCATCGCAGTCTTGGAAGACGAAGTGTTCGCAGACACCGTTGCTCGCCAAGTGGAAGAAGTCTTCTTCCAATTCCTGTCCAACGAATCGGATGAGATGTTGGAAGACATGGAACGCAAGTTCGCTTGGGATGCAGAACACGCAATCCAGCGAGCATTCAACCGACCCCGTGTTGATGAGCGTCTTGCTTCCTTCGGTGTGAGCCGTGAGCAATACGAAGCCCAATCCCAACACGAATGGGACAACCTCTTTGACGAAACCCCTTCACCCGATTGGATGGAATCAGTCCGTTGGATGAGCCACCCCAAGTGGAACGCTGAATTGGCCTGTTGAGGACAGCCCCTTGATAACGGTGGGGGGCGAAAGCCCCCCTATGAGCGAGGAATTGACTCCGAACAGCGATGTGTCCCGAACCGTCAAAGCACAGTTTGATGCTGGACAGTTCTCCGAATTGATGACCACTTTGGTGATGGATGGAAGCACCCAATCACCTGTGCGTGTTCTGCTCACGGAGGATGGTGTCAGCGTGTGGACTCACGACAACGCCAAGACGATTCAAGCGTTGGTGTCCAATCGCGATATTGACGGCTTGACCGTTGATGAGCCATGCGTCTTGCTGGTTGAGCCCAAGTCATTCTCGGAACTGCTGTCGGCCAAGTTCGGTGGACACACGGTTCGCGTACAGACTGACGCAGGGAAGCCAATCACGATTCGCTCAAAAGACGGCTCACAGGCGGTGTATCACGCCAGCGATGAAGACGACTGCAACATTGTCCCCGACCATTGGGTTCTGCCCGTGAACGACAAAGGAGAGCGTCTATTCCCGATGTTTGACAACCAGCCAGCAACCAGCGTGGTGCAATTGACCCGAAGCGAACTGAATCGGGGCATCACCGACATGAAGGTGGCGAAAGCCCCGTATGCTGTGTTCTCGTTCAACGCCAAGAAGTCCGAATGTCAATCGGGTCATTGGGGCGCGAAGACCAATCGTTCAGCCTCTCCAATCGTGGCGACTCTCACGGGTGAACCTGTGGAAGTCTGCTTCACGAACAACCTCTCCACGATTCTGTCCGTCTTGGATGGCGACCTCATCACGATTCACAAACACAAAGACGGTGGGTTCGCTGTCTTGGAAGGTGCGACCACTACGGTCGTCAGCACCGAAGCAACGAGGGAGGCTTGACCATGCACGACCCAAACGCCAACCGATTCAATTTGAACGAAGCAGAAGAGATGCTGGGCATTGACGAGGAAACGAGAGCGCGGATTCAAACCGTCATCAGCATTGACCTCTTGCTTGCCCACGCTGGAATCACCAAAGACCAAGTGGCGAAGGCATACGCTGAACGAGTCAAGAACGATTTGAAGGACTTGGTTCAAGACCTCAACGGTGTCATCGGAGATGAGTGAGTGAGGCTGTATGCTTCCGTCAGTTCAGCAGTTTGACGAACTGTGCGAGCATCTCGGATTCGGCCATTGTCCCCGTTCCATCGGCAATCCACGACAGGAGTTCGTGCTGGCGAGCGAGAGCGTCTTCCAGCGGTTCAGCAAGTGGGATGGGCAGAAGTCGTGCTTCATCTCCACACAGGGCTACGAGAACCTGCAATACGAGGCTGGTGGAAGGCAAGTCCCCAAGTCCATCATCTATGGCTTGACCTTCTTTGACTTTGACCATGACACCAAGCCCGAAAACGCATTCGCTGATGTCCAGCGGTTGTCCGAGTTTTTGACCAGCATCAAGGTGGCTCATTGGGTGCAATATAGCGGTGCTAAGGGGTATCACCTCCACATCAAGCACATTCCAACACGATTCAAGTTTGACCACCGAGATGGGTCAAGTGAGGCTCTCCGTGAAATTGTTCACCAAGTCCAAGCCCATCTCAAGACCTCGCTGGGATTGAACACCCTTGACGCACAGACGATGGGCGACCCAAAGCGACTGTGCCGATTCCCGTTCACTCGCCATGTGAACCGATTCGGAACTGTCAGCGGTCGTTATGCGACACCTATTGAAGTCAATACGCTGGCGACAGCAGACCACAGCGAGATTGAACGCTCGTCATACCGACCGAGATTTTTCATGCCCACGATTGAGGGCGATGTGCTGACATTGAAGCAATTCATTGACCGCATTGGCGTGGAACTCCACGCGCCCGAAACGAGAATCAAACCAATGATTGACGCTGACTTCGGGTTCACCGATGCGGAGGAATCAACGGCTCGGTTCATCGCCAGCCTTGACTTCAAGTGCATGGGCGTGGTGAACGAACTCAAGCGAAGAAACCCCTCACACAAAGCGAGGGTTCACGCCTGTATGTTCGCCAAGAGCATCGGCTTGAATCAGCAGGGCTTTGAGGCGATATGGATGGAACTCGGAACGAAGGTTGGCTATGTGGATTTACACAACCACGAATACCGCGCCTTCCAAATGGCGAGCATTTTTGACAACGAGAGGATGACCACCCCAGCGAACTGCTCAACGCTCAAGCGTGATGGTTGCTGTGTCGGTGAAGTCTGCCCCAAGTTCGTGGACTCGGAGGCATTCTTTGAAGAGTTCCAAATGCCCCAAAAGCAACGCAGATGGAGGAAGAAGTGATGGCTAAAGAACGCGTACACAGGAAGAAGGATTTGCTCGCAGATGATGACGAAGTGCAACGAAGAGTCCAATCGGGCAATCGTGCCGAGAGGCTGTCGCTGATTCGGATTTGGCTGGAATCGGAGGGATTGACTCCAGCGGATATTGAACCCAATATGGAGTCCAAACCGAATATGCGGTTTGGCTTGGAATCCGTCAAGGAATTGTCGCTGGCTTTGCTGGTTGAAGACCTTGAAAAACTGAAACGGATTGACCACCGTGAACATTGGCTGATGCGTCAATACCTCGCTGAACTTGGGTTTGAAATCGTGCATCTCAACACGGGAAGCGGGGACATGGCGAGTCGCAAGGTCAGCATTGAACGCAAGGAAGACGACCTTCTTCCATCACTCTTTGACCAACGCAGACTGCGACAATTGAGTGCGATGCGTGAGGAAGCCGAACACTCGTTCCTCGTCATCACGAAGGATTGGGAAGACATCAAGGTGGAGGCTGGGAAGAAAGGCATGAGCATTCGCACCCTGCTGGGCTACATCGCCAGCCTGTGTGCTGTCGGCTATCCACCCATATTCATGCCCGACAAATACGATGCAAGCGACCTCATTGAGCGAATCGTGGACAAAATTGAGGATGACAACCACAGGCTATTCGTGGCTCGCCCCAGCAAAGCGAAGCCACAGGCGTATCGCGATGCGTTGATTGAGGGGTTGCCGAAGGTCGGGGCATCCACCCGAAGAAAATTGGTGGCGAAGTTCAAGACGCTGGCGGAATTGACACAGGCCAGCGTTGAGGATTTGATGGAAGTGGATGGTGTCGGCAAGGTGCTTGCTGAACGCATACACTCGGTTTTTCATGCAAAATGAACAAAGCATTGATATAGGGAAGCCGACCGTCTTGACACCATGAGCCAATACATCGGAACACTCCCTGTCCCAACCGCAGATACCCGCCTTGTCATCAAGAAGGGCGTGGATTCCTCTCGCCAGCCAACATACGAACTCCGTCTTGGTGGCGAATGGGATTGGAACTCCTATGTCATCGGAGTCATCGGCAAAGGTGTTCGTGGAAAATCCGCAGTCAGCGGAATCGCCACCTCTCGCATTGACCTGTGGCGAACTCCTTCCGATGTCAAGAAGGGCATCAAGACCCTCGCAGACTTCTCGGCTCTCACCGAAACCCACTTTTATGTTGATGAGAACGACACCGTGTTCATCGGCTCGGAGTTTTGGGCAAAGCCGATTGACCGAGCAACCGACACATACACCAACGCCACACGCGCAGAAGACCTCACCCTCATCTGCTGAACTGTTCATAAAGGTGGGACACGACCCACCGAGCATGGCGAGAATCCTTTGGGGCTCGGAACAACCCACACGACCGACAGGCTACGGTGTTGTCAGCCGTGAAATCATCAGCAGACTCATCAAGACACACGGGCATGAAGTGTTCGTGATGGGCTGGGACTACAACGGAGAACCATTCCCCCACCCCGATGGCTGGACACTCGTTCACGCTGGGCTCAACCGATTCGGTGGCGACCCGCTGAATCCCGCTGACCCGAACTCCCCAACGGTCTTGGATATGCACTTGGCCGAACTCAAGCCCGACCTGTATCTGTCTTTGATTGATTGCTGGTTCATCGGTCATGCTGTCCTTTCAACGAACAGGGCGCGCATTCCATACATCGCCTATACCCCGATTGACGGCTTCCCAATCGCGTACGCTTGGGCGAAAATCTTGGGGAATGTCCACACTCCACTCTTCATGGCTGACTACGGCAAGCAGGTCTTCCAAGACTTCGTGGCCGAATACAACAGCGAGAACGGCACAGCACCGAAGGAGATGCTCTTAGACGACCTTGACCGCTACAACAACGCAGAACTGCCGAGAATCCATCATGGCGTGGATGAGAAGGTCTTCCGACCACGAAGCCTTGCCGAGAAGGAATCAGCACGACAGGCATTGGGAATCACTTGGGACACCGTGTTCCTGTCCGTTGGTCGCAACGGGAACAGGAAGCAAATCCCTCGTCTGCTGGATGCCTTCAAACTCTTCATTGAACGCAATCCCAAAGCCAACGCTGGACTCATCATCCATTGTGGCGACCCGACTGACAACATGAGTCTTGGTGGCTGGAACTTGCCCGAATTGGTCAAGCAGAAGGGCTTGGAGAGCCATGTTCGCTTCTCCGACATGAGTGCTAATCCGCTTCATGGATTGAGCCGTGAAGACCTCTCCACGCTCTATGGCCTGTCCGATGTCCATGTCCTCGCAACAGGAGGCGAAGGATTCGGGATTCCATCGGTGGAAGCCATGTCCTGTGGCGTTCCAATCATCCTCCCCGATAACTCAACCGCGCCCGAACTGATTGGCGAGGATGACGAGAGGGGCTGGCTCGTTCCACTTGCGACCACCATCACGGGTGCGAAGTGGGGCGTGAACATGGGCTTGGTTGATGTTGAAGCACTCGCTGATGCGATTGCAGATGCTCACCATGATGTCAAAGGTCGCAAGGCCAAAGGCAAGAAGGCTCGCCAATTTATTGAGGCGAATATGACATGGGACATCATCGCCCAGCAATTCCACGACCTCATTGAAGCAACGATTGACCGACAAAAACCGCTGGGGATGGAATGATGGCCGAAGACACAGGCAAGAAGCAACGCAAGCGATTCAAACCAGCCAAGACCGAGAAGGTCAAGGCGACCCCGAAGAAGCGTGAGTTCCCGAACAAACCGAAGACCTGTCATCAAATCCACAGGGGCAAGTGCGAGATTCACGACAAGCCATGCAAAATCATCGTGGCTTATCCACGCAAGGACTCAAGGAACGCATGGCGTTCACGGCTGGAGAGGATGGGTGCTGAACGACACGGCAAGGAATCGGAACACCGATGCGTTGAGTGCGAGAACGAGCGTCAAGCCGACTCTCCGTTCAAGGAACTCCATGTGGAAGGATTGGATGCAATTCAGTCAGCCCGCTTGAAGCGAGAATCGGAAGAGTGGACAAGGCGATTTATTGAGGAAGATTCGTCTTGATATGACGAAGCATTGATAAGGGGGAACTCCTTCGTCTGTTCATGACCGCACCAGCGACCACCAACCAATACGCAGACGACACGACCGTTGTTTTCACGACCAACGCTGTTTTACCAGCCGATGTTGCAGAAGCATACATGGACTATCAAGCCCGTGTTCGTGCTGAAACCGCACCTTCGCCAACCAGCACCTTCGCCAAGACCCACGAATTGTCCTTCTCGGCAACCGTTGAGGAAGTCGCAGAAGCATACACCGCTGGCTACGAGCAAGCCCACCGAGCAATCGTGAACGGATGCAACCCACAGTCGTGGAACGCAATCGGCACTCGCTCAATCACGGGCATCCGATTCCCTTCCAAAGCCATGTGCGTCAAGGCGTTCCAAGCGGGCATCCAAGCCCGCATGAATGCTGACCAAGTGGCTTGGTTTTGAGCCTGTCTTCATAACGGTGGGGCGACCCAGCCCTGTTCATGCTGTGGGCAGAATCATACAGACCAGCCACGCTGGATGATGTGATTGGACAACCACACATCACGAAGCGACTCGCGTACATGGTGGACATTCTTCACCAGCAGGGTGGCGATGGTGGATTCCCACATCTCATGTTCATCGGCAAGGCTGGAACGGGCAAGACCTCGCTGGCGATGGCGTTGATGAAGACGATGTTCGGTGATGATTGGGATGCGAACTTCGTGGAGATGAACGCCAGCGATGAGCGAAGCATCTCGGTCGTGAGAACCAAAGTCAAGGAGTTCGCAAGGCGAGGCGTGATTGGCTCATACAAAGCACCCAACGGGGAAGTCCGAAGCATCCCGTTCAATGTCGTGTTCCTTGACGAATGCGACCAATTGACACCCGATGCACAGGGCGCGTTGAGGCGAATCATGGAACAATACGCCAAGACCACGCGATTCATCCTGTCGTGCAATTATCCGCACCGCATCATAGACCCGATTAAAGACCGCTGTGCGTTCTCCGACACCCGATTCCGACCGATACCCCCAGCGACTACAAAGGAGGCTCTCCAGCGTGTCGTGGGGCGTGAAAAACTGACCATCACCGATGAGGCTGTGGAACTGATTGCCGAGATGTGCAACGGCTCTATGAGGAAGGCTCTCAACACGCTGTTCGCAACGACCCGTGTTCCCGATGAGGCGACCGTTGATGATGTCCGAGATGTGATTGCCGAGATGAGCCCGAAGGCTCGTACGCGATTGCTGGCGACCGCTTTTCAATTGGGGCAGACCGATGATGTTGAGCAATACGCCAAACTGTGTCAGCGGATTGACAAACAGGTTGAATCGTTGGCGGAACGAGGTTTCAGCGGAACGGATATTTTGGAATCCGTGTTCAAATCCACTTCGGAAGACGAGCGAATGCCTGTGGCTGTCAAGAGGCAGATATTCGGCTCAATAGGGGATGCCCTGTATCACGCATCCATCGCTCAAGACGACATTCTTGTAGTCAAGTCATGGTTGAGGAAAATCGGTGAGGGTCATGGTGGCTAAGGACAACGACCGCATCGCTGGCGACAACGATGAAATCCTCGCCCTCATCCGTGAACGGCTGGACATCGGGCTCAAGACATACGGGCATGGAATCAATGTCCATGACGACACACGGGAATGGGGAACGAAGGAGAACTCATGGGTTGAGATGGGGCTGGAAGAGATGCTTGACCTCGCCCTGTATCTCGGTGCATCGTGCATACGCATCCGACACATTGAGGCGGAATGCGAGGCGATTCGTGAGGAACTCAAAGCCAAGCGGAAGGAACTCAACGAGCGTGAAGTCAAGGTGTCGGTCAAGGAGAAGCGTCTTGCTGATAAGGGTGGGGACAATTGGTGGAAACGATGGCGTGGAAACCGTTCTTAATTGTCGCTGTGGAATATCACGAAGACCGCGATTTGACGGTTAGGCTACGGGTGAAGTCGCTGGATGGCGACTCGTTGGTGCTGAATGTTGGAGGCTGTGTGCCTCGCTTTTGGACTGAAAAAGACCCCAGCAAACTGCGTCTGCCGAAGGGAATCAAGTTCAAGGCATCCGACTACACCTCCATTGAGGGCGCGCCCCTGTGGGAAGTGCGAGCCAAACTTCCATCGGAACTCCGTGAGATTCGTGAGGTTCTGTTCCCATCGTATTGCGCCGATGTTCCCTTCGCCAATTTGGTTCGCTGGATTTACGATTGGACTGCGGTTATTGAAGTCAATACCGATGTTCTGCACCAGCCACAGATTCGCCCGATTCACATTCGCCCCAGCGATGAAGACCCAGCGAACTTCAAACTCAATCCGCTTTATTTTGACATTGAAACCGCTGATTCGCTGGACACCGAGAACACGCCCGAACGCGTGGTGTCCATCGCCATCTATGACCAACGCACAGATACCCACGAATGTGCGACAATTCGCCATACGAGCGAGCGACAGGTCAAGCGGTTCTTATCCAGCCAAGAGGCGTTGCACAGCGTTGTTGAGCATGAGAACGACATTCCACCGCTGAACTCCGACCGCATCAAAGTCTTCAACATTGAAGGCGATGACGATGACGAGCGAGAGGCTGGATTGCTGTGGTGGTTTCATCACAGGCTTGAACACTACGACCCCGACCTCATCGCTGGGCAGAACATCATTGACTACGACATACCGTATCTCCGAAACCGTTGCCGAATCCAACGCAACAACATGGAACGGCTTCACATGGGCAGTCCACCCGTGTGGGCGACCTATCCGAAACTGTTCCGAAAGAGGCGTGGATTGATGCCTCCGTTTGACACGAAAAAGGTGTATGCCGAGCAAGTTCAAGGCTCGGCGGCGACTACGGGGCAAGCGAGTCTTGGATGGATGGGGGCGACCACGCTGGGCTACGGCAAAGTTCCACGCACCTCAATCAAGGAGATGATGGACAGCGACCCGCTGATGCTGGTCATTTACAACATTTGGGACAATGTGGTGGCTCATCGTTGCATGGACACGCTGGACTTGGTGGCGTTTTATCAAGCGAAGGTGGCGTTTCACAATTCCACGATTCACCACGCTCACAGCAACATGATGCTCATTGAGGACATGATGGGACACCTGCTCAAAGAACGCAAGGTCGTGATGCCCTCGCTGGACACCGTGAGGGCGCGATTGACGGGCGAAGGGATTGAGCAAGGTGGATTCGTGATGGAAGCACCATCGGGCATTTGGAGGAACGCTATTGAATTGGATAACTCAATGGAATACCCCAGCGTCATCATCTCATGCAACGCAGACCTGTCCACGAAGGTTCGTGAGGAAGACTATCCCGATGGCTTCCCATTCCCTGTGGCTCGCACTCCAGCGGGTCGCATTTACCGACAGGACATTGAGGGACTGATGCCCGCGTTCCTTCGCAGACTCGCCAGCGAGCGTGAGATTCTGCGAGCCAACATGAGCGAAGCCGAAGACAAAGGCGACCACGCTCTTGCTGACAAACTCAACAAAAAGCAACGGGTCATGAAGGAGAACATGAACTCTTGGTATGGTGTGCTGGGTTCGGGCAGAACCGAGAAGACAGCCCAACGACCGTTCCGCATGACCGACCCCGAAATCGGCTCGGACATCACCGAGATTGCGAGGCTACACAACGATTGGAACAAACAGATGATTGAGAAGACAACCATGTGGTTTCACGATGACGGAGTGTTCCCCGAACCATTGATACCCCATAACATTGATAAACCGTCAGCCCCCCGTGTATCGGAGTCCGAGTCGGGCGGGTGGCTGGAACTCCGCTTCCGTGTGCTGTATCAAGACACCGATTCGTGTAAAATGTGCATAGAGAATCATGACGAGGCTGAACAGGCCATCCGACCATTCACCGAACAGGACATCTATTCCATCGGCAATATGCTGACGGTGATGCTCAACGATTCGTTCCATGAGTTCGTGCAGACGACCATCGGCATCCCACGAAACGAGTTCTTCAAGGTCAAGCCCGATGCCTATTATTCTCGCTATTTTCAATGGGGAGTCAAGAAGCGATACGCGTACATGGACTTCAACGGGAAGAAGGGCTATCGTGGCGTGGAGATGCGAAGAAGTTCCTCCCCTCAAATCGTAAAAGACGCACAGCAAGCCATTTTTGACAGCATCCTCAACGGGTGTTCCAAGACCGAATTGAACTCAATTATCCGCGATATTGAAGCCAATATGCTGGATGAAACCAAGACTCCAGCGTTGAACTTCGGTCAGCCAATGGGAATCAAGAAAGAAGGAACGATGGCTCACAAATCAGCGATGTGGACAAACACCAATCTCGGAACTCAATTCGCTTTGGGCGATAAGCCGATGTTGTTCATCGCATCCAACACACCCGCTGGAACGCCCTCAAACCGTGTCGTTGCTGTGGAGTGGGGAGATGACCCAGCAAGTCTTGGCGTAGTCGTGGACAGGAAGGCAAGCATCACGAAGTTCTTCAACGATTCAAACTCGTTCTCGCAGATATTGGGGGCGATGGGGACATCGTGGGAACAGGCGATTCTCGGCATCGGCAAGACCTCAATGGGTGATTGGTTCAAATGACGCGCCCCAGCGACTACACGAAGGCGTGGAGGATTCTCCGCACGAACTGTGGCTTGAGCCACTATCAAGTGCGAGCGATATTCAGCGAGCATCTCGGAGGGCTCGGTGTCCATAAGAACCTCGCTGGTCGTGAACTTCGCAGGGAAGAAGCCCTGTGGGAACAGGAAGCCGAAGCATTCGCTTTGATGCTGAATGACCCCGACCCCACCAAGTTCGCTGACAGGCTGTATCAAGCCGTGTGGGAAGGTGATGAACCCCAATTGGCGTATGTGCTGGTTCGGCTGGTGGAGAAGCGTGTCCGAGAATGGAATGGCTGGGGCGAGGAAGAACGCCAGCGAATCAAGGAACGGGTGCTTCGGAGGCTGTCGCGATACGAGAAGCGAACAGGGCTTCAAGCGTGGACTGACCGCCACTTGCTGACCTATCTCCACATCAACGATGTCCACTTTGAATCATGACCACTCAAATATCAATGGTTGAGATTTGTAAGTGGAAAGGTATATATGCAACCGCTGTATCACAATGGTTTGTCGGACTACGAGCCGACACCCAAACCGAAACACAGGAGATGAAAAATATGGGAATGATTGAGAATATGCGAGATGCCGTTGAAATCAACGGTGGCCGATTGAGCGAAGAACGATACCTTGAGGAAGTGCTACGACTGACCGAGAGCGAAGGGGGTTCAACCACCATCGCTTCCTTGAAGTCCAATGCTTTCAACAGCAAGCGAATGGAATCAGCGGGAATCACCCGTGTGTCCATCGGTGCTGACAAAATGGTGTGGACTGTGAGCCTTGCAGAAGACATGATGAACGGCAACACCAGCACCCTTCAAACGAACTTCGTTCAGCGCGACACCAGCCAAGACTTCAACACGGATGAAGGATGCTTCTATGGCGTTCCACGACGCTCGCCATCGGACTATCCCGACTTCCTCCAGCAATACATCATCCCACGCGGAACTCTCCAATACGAAGAGTCCGACCGCAACGAGATGCGTCTGTTTGCTGTTGCATTCAAGAACGGCTGGAATGTCGCCATTGACGGTGCAAAGGGCTGTGGGAAGACGATGGGCATTCGTGCCTTCGCTTCCGAAGTCGGTATGCCTGTCCTTCGTGTGAACTGTTCCGAAGGCTTCACCGAAGAGTCCTTCATCGGCTACAACACGCTCAAGAACGGTGAGATGACTTGGATTGACGGGATGCTTCCAATCGCCATGCGATACGGTTGCCTTCTCATCTTTGACGAGTTCCGTTCCGCACGACCCGAAATCATGACCGCATGGAACGCTGTCGGTGATTCGGGACAATTGCTCTTGACGGACAACAACAACGAAGTCGTGTCGGCTCACGCTGACTTCCGCACCTTCGCCACCATGAACCCGCTTGATGGGTATTCGGGTGGACAGGACATCAACCAAGCAACCCTTGACCGCTTTGACCTCAACATGAAGGTGGACTACCTTCCCGAAGAGAAGGAAATCAAGGTCATCTGTCAGCAGTCGGGCGTGAACAACATCGCCCTCGCTCGCCAATTGGTGTCCTTCTCCAACGACCTCCGCCGAATGAAGAAGGAAGGCACTCTTGAGTCCGACACCAGCACTCGTATGCTGGTTGCGATGATGGAAGCCAGCCTTGACTTCAACATGACCGAGATGGTTGAGTTCGTGATGCTTGGTCGCTATCAGCCCCATGAGATTGATGAAATCAAGGCTGTGGCTCGCGCTCGCTTGAGCGATTATTGAGGCTCACACACGCTGGGAGATTGGGTCGGGCTGGGGGGTTCTCCCAGCGGGGTGTTTCTGCCCCCCAGCCCACACCCTGTCCATCCCTGTGCTTGATAACGGTGGGGGCTGAACTCCAGCCCATGTCCTCCGTTGAAGACCTCATCAGCAAGCAAGCCGACCAAATCCGTGAACTCCAATCCAAAGTGGAACGCCTTGAGCGAATCATTGACGGATTCGGTGAGATGTTGCGACCTTCTCCGAAGGAAAACAACGCACGACTGACCCGATGGATGAACGACTGATGTTGATTGGTGCGAAGAGGAACTTCTCGCCCATCAAAGCATGGTTTGAGGCATTCCAACACGGCAAGCCATCGCAATACCCACTCATCGTGGTGGGCGATGCTGGCGTGGGGAAGACGACCGTTGTGAAGCACTACGCGACCGCGAACGGATTTGATGTCATCTCCAGCGAGGGCGGTGAATCGCGTACGGCTTCGGACTTGAAGCGTCTGTTCAGCGATGCGAGGATGCCGACTTTCTTTGGACAACGCAGGGCTGTCATCCTTGAGGATGCCGACCTGCTGGGGAAGAAGGAATGGAAGGAGGTTGCCGAGCCGATTGGAAGCAAGGCATTCCCGTTGGTCATTATCGCGCCCAGCGTGTCGTCTGTGGCGTGGAATTATCGCAGGGGTGCATTGGTGCATCACCTTCCGAATCCTTCGCACAGCGACCTCACAGCGTATCTCACGGGGATTGCTGACGATTCCGACCCAGCCCACTTGGATTGGATTGCATCCAACGCATCCACATGGCGACAGGCTGAACACCTTCTCCGAACCACGCCCGTTGGATTCCAAGACGAGATTGGAGATTGGAAGCCCAGCCGACACGGACACGATGAAGTCGTGGCGTTGCTCGCTGGAGATGGTGGCGAATCATTCTCATCCCATCCACTCGCTGTGATTTCATGTGCCGAGTTCAACGGGTGCGACCCCGATGTTGTGTTGAAGGCGATGGATTTGCACAGCAAGTCTTGGTCAGCCGACCTATTGAGTCCGATAAGCCGAGCATACATCTCCACGATGCGAACCCAAACGCAGAACCGACCGCCATTCCGTCAGCGTCAAGCCCAAACCCGATTCCTCAACAAATGACTCAACCATCAATGGTTCAGTTCCATAAGTGGAAGTGTTTATATGGTGCAACGGGCTGGGAGGGGTATGAGCCGAGCAATATCGCCACGACTACGAGCCCAAGCCCGTGTCCGAACCTTGACCCGTGTAGCCCGTGTGCTATCGGGCGAATTGGAGAAGGTTGGAACGCCTGTCAAGCAAGTCATCCTGTGTCCACAGGGTCGTGCTTGCACAGACGGACAACGAGTGTGGATTCCCGAAACCATGAGCGAAGACCCACGACAGAACTTGATGATGCAAGAAGCCATCCTCGCACATGAGGCGGCGGGTCATCTCCGCTACACCGACTTCGGTGCATGGAAGCGTGTTGGCGACAAAATCAAGGCTGGCGAGGAAGACCGCTTGCTTCACGACTTCGTGAACATTCTTGAGGATGCCCGTGTGAACCACTTGCTCGCACAGGACTTCGCTGGAAGCGGGAAGCGTCTTGACGCAACCCAAGAGATTTTCATGGTCAAGCACCGTGAGATGTGGGCAACCAAAACCATTGACGAGTCCAACGCTGGTCGTGCTTCCATCGTAGCCATGATGACCGAAGCCATCAGCCGTGAAGCACACTTCTTCCCTCACTCCCCATTGGTCTGCGACTACATGGATGAGGTTCGCACTCACATGGTCAATGCTATCAGCCAACCAACGACCGATTCGGTCATCAAGTCAGCCAAGAAGGTCTTGGCCGTGTTCCGTGAACACTTCCCAGCAACCGCTGGTGATGACGACATGACGGGCATCCCACAGGGCGAAGACGGTGAAGGCATGATGATGGATGACATGAGCCCCGAAGAGATTGAACGCATGGCTCAAGAGCAGAAGAAGCGAGAGGCGAAGGTGGAAGAAGCACCTCGCCAACGATTCAAGGAACTCAAGGAACAGGCCGAGAAAATGGCTCAAGAGTCCAAGAAGGCACAGGAAGACGCACAGAACGCACAGGAGAGCGAAGAAAACGCTGGGGAGGGTCAAGACACCACCGAAGGCGAGGAAGACGCTGGAGAGGGCGAGAACGGCCAAAACAGCGATGCTGGCGATGACGCTGGTGCTGGCGATTCCTTCGTTGAAGACGAGGATGGCGACATTGAAGGCGAGATTGAGGGCGAGGGAAGCGATGGTGAAGGCATGGACATCAACATGGACATGGACACCGATGGCGACTCCGATTCCGATTGCGACAACGGCTCTCCTTCCGATGCTGACGCTGACGCTGACGCTCAAGAGGGCGATGCTCAAGACGGCACTCCACAGAACTCCGATGAAGGTGGCGAGCATGAAGGCGAAACCCCATACGATGACGACTTGGGTGTTGAACTCCAAGACCTCCTTGAAGCCGAAGAACTTGAAGCACTCAAGTCCGAAGCACAGGAGGCTGGCGAATTGGATGCAGTCAGTTCCGCAGACATTGAAGGCTCATACGATGAGAATGACCGATACAGCCTCGTCAAAGTCATCGGTGCTTCCGAGTTCATGGCTGAATATGAAGAACGCAACATCGCTACATACAACATTCACTACGATGTGGTCAAGGGACAGAACCGAGCCCAAATCACCACCATGAGCAACCAAATGAAGAGGCTCTTGAAAGACCCACAGGGCAAGTGGGAACGAGCAACCAAGAAGGGTCGCATTGACTCTCGCAGACTCTCATACAGCCAAACCAGCAACCGTGTCTTCCGCAAGCGAAACGAAGAGTCCGATGCACAGGTGAACGCACTCATCCTCATTGACGCAAGCGGTTCAATGAGTGGACACCGCGCACAGATGGCTTCGGAGGCTGGCGTGGTCTTGACCGAAGTGATGGATTCAATCGGCTGGAATGTTGAAGTCGTGGACTTCCACTCTTCCTTCTCCGACACCACCATCCGTGTTCGCAAGCCAATGATGTCCCCCATCAACCAATTCAGCAAGTCGGCAATCGCTATGCCGTTCACGGGTTCATCCAACGGTGATGGCTACGCTGTTGAGTGGTGCTTGAACCGCTTGATGCAATTCAACGGCAAGAAGGTGCTGTTCGTCATCTCCGATGGACAACCAAGTGGGGCTCACCCAGCCGACATGAACGAGGAAGAACACTTGCTCAAGGTCGTTGCAGAAGCACCAAAGGAAGTCGGTCTGTTCTCCATCGGCATTGACGGCATGGACACCAGCAAGTTCTATCCTCACTCCGCATCCTGTGATGCAAGCGACTTGGCGAAGGCTGTGTTGCCTGTGTTCAAGCAAATGGTTCGCGCCATGCGATGAGGTGAGATGATGAAGCGAAAAGTGTTGATTCCGATTGGCGATGACGATGAGAACTCCACCGAGCATTCCCTGTTCGGAGGCGTTCACTCAAGTCTGCTGGGCTGGAATGTGGATGATTCTCATTGGAGAGCCACGCAAGCATCGCTGTCCCATCGCGTACAGATGGGGGCTTTCACCGAGATGACCCGACTGATGACTGACCAACGAACCGCACGACCCGATGGTGAAATCACGCTGGAGGATTTTGGTCGGGCTGTCAAGGTCGTGGATGACACATACGATGATGTCCGAGAAGCAAAGGGTCGGGTTGAGAACACGGACTGTGAACTGACCTTCACTTCACCACAGCAGATGCTTGAGGCTGACAGTCAGCGAGGCTATCCCAACGCCCCTTCATTCAGCGACCCAACCAATTTGGGTGAGGCTAACCAATATCCGTTTGACTTCGGCTGTCCCGTCTTCGTTGTGAGGCAGGGGTGGGGAACTCCCTTCCCCGTGTTCTCCGAGTTTCAATATCTCGTTGAAGCCAACACAGCATTCAATGACGACCGTAGTGGTGCGTATTCGTGGGTCGGCAATCGCATCAAGAGCCTTCGGACTATGCCCACCGACCAATACGGCCACATCAATGCAATTGATGTGCCGATGGTGCTGATTCCACTCCCCGACCATGAACCGTATCTCGTTGGGAAGGTCGCCATGTTGAACACGAATCGCTTCTCGGTCGTGGGCAACATCGCTGACCCGATTCGCACAGGAGTGAACGCTGGGAAGCCCCTTATTCGCCCCGATATATCGTTTGATGTGTTCCGCTGGCTTCGCCAAAACTATCAGCCACAACACCCACAGGAAACGGCTTGGACTGACATTCGCATCATGGCGTTGGAGAAGACGCTCAACGGCTTCATTCGCTCGGATGGAGAGCGACTCAATGACTACATCAACAATGCTGGCTATCTCCAATCGTCAGCCATGCTGTTGAAGCACCTGTCAGCCGTGAACGCGCTGGCGGAGGAAAACACCGAAACGCCTGTCGTGCAAGAGCGAGTGGGGGACTTCATCCCGTCTTGGAAGGATAAGCGAAAGCCCATCCTCATTGACCGAGCATTCCCCCAATACCCCGTCTTCCATGACGAGATTCGCTGTGCTGGATGCAACGGCAGGGTGCTGATGAAACTCCCTGCTGGGAACACCCTCTCATCGCTTCCATGCCCACACGATTCGTGCGAAAGCACCCTCCAATTCACCCACCTTCTCGGCAACCAAAACGGTCAAAAAGGTGGGACTGAAAATGAAATTGCGAAGTGATTGACATGGCGAAGAAAATCCCCAAGAGTTTGAAGCGAAGCATCGTGAAGGCGTTGCTGAATGAAGAAGAATTGACACCAGCACAGGTCAGCGAGCGAGTGAACGCTGACCCCGAACTGCCCGAAAACTATCGGAAGACTCCGAAGCAGATGGCGTTTGTGATGAACCAAGTGGTCAAAGAACTGAATGGCGTTGAGATGGTCGTGCTGTCCCGAAACGGTGTCAGCCATCATGGGAACGAGCGATTCCGAAAGGCGTATCGTGCAACATACGAAACGCTGGATGAAGCCGATGAGGAACTCGGTGTCATCAACAAACCCACCAAGCGACTCAAGCAAATCACGGTGAACCTTCCCGATGATTGCGTCGCGTACATCAAGGCATGGCGTGAGGCTGGTGTGAGTGCTGGTCGTGCGGTTGAGAACTTGATTCGTGCTGACATGGAAGCCAACGGTTTGCCCGATTCCTCCGCAGACGAAGTTTGACTTTCGTGATAAGCCCTCTTCCGCAGGGCTTGGATTTTGAGATTTTATTGAGTTCAATATCAGCGTGAGCAAGGCGAATCGGATTCGTGCAAATCGCGACCAAAACCGATGACGGCTCGGCTTCGGGCGCGGTTGCCCAACGCAGACAAAGTGGTAGCATATAAAACTTATTGATAGCCACCAAATGTTGATAAAATCCAAACATTGATAAGGTGTCGTGTGCTGGGGATAATCATGCCGACACACACGCATACCGAGATGAGCCGAACAGGATTGCACAAGAAGACCAAATATCACACGGGTCGCACGAATGACGATTCGTTGGGATTGAACAGCAACCCATATCACATCACCAACATCAGCGAATCCTTCCGAGTCGCTATCCAGCGAGATGAGGATGGAGTCCTTTGGTCAATCAAGGTGATGTCGCAACCTTACGGCTGGAACTCATGCTCTCTATGTGGCGACAGCACTCATCAACGACCCAGCAAAACGGGCGGTCGCTGGCTGACTCACGGAGAGGATTGCACCCTGTTCAACGAGCGTGGATTCTCCCTGCCCACAGGATTCGTGTCCCTCGCCAATGCGAAGGAGTTCGTTCCAACCATCGCCAAAATCCACACGACCGTTGTTGTCCAGCACGAAGTCGTCTTTGAGGGTTCACGCGTTTGTTGAGCCCACCATGCGACCCTGCTGGGTCTTTGATAAGGGTGGGGGGCAAGAGCCCTCTCCATGACGAGATTCAAGGTCGTAGTGGACTTGGGGGATGCTGGAGTCATCTCCGAAGAAGCAAGTGGGAATGTGAGCAACGCACTCAAGATGGCGTATGAAAAATGCAAGGAGAAGCGAACCAATCCCATCAGCGTCAGCGTAGTTCAAATCGCGGAGGCTGATTCGGGAAATTGGAAGCCCTCCATTCCATCTCGCTCGTAAGCGTAGCGGGTGGGGGGCGAACAGGTCGCCTTCACTTGATGCAAGGCATCGGCACATCAACGATGTGTGGTCGTTCCACAGAAGAAGCAATCATCCACGATGGCGAATGGGTTGATGAGGTTCTCACCAACCTTGACGACAAATCCACCAGCGTGTGTGCGAAGTGTCGCGCTTGCTGGGACAAAGCAAATCGCCCAAACCGAGATTAACCGAGAGGGTTGATTCCATGTCATGTCAGCGGAGGAAGCGGAGATGAAGCCCGAACTCAAATGGGTCGTGGCTGGAAGCAAAGGGATGGAACTTCACGCACATCGGTGCGACAACGATGAGAAGGTCATCAGCATCACCACAGGCAACACCACATGGGCATTCACCTTCGTTGGTGTTGAAGGTGCTGGGAAGGTTCGCATCGGTGCTGGGTGCAATTTCAATCCACTTCAAATGGTGGAATCGCTGTGGTCAATGCTCATGTCGCATGAGCCCGATGAAGCCATCCACATCTCGCTGGATGACTTGGATTTGAGCGACATGAACATGAACGCATTCAACAAAGAATTGAGGGAGGATTGGACTTGATTGCATGGGCATCTAAGGTCAAACTTCTCAACGATTCGGTCGTCATGCTCGTATTCAATGAACGACTCAAAGCCGTTGGCTCAATGATTGAGCAGGGCAACGATTGGCTGGTTCAAAATGGCGACCTCGTTCCATTTCAAATCAAGGCAGATGGCTGTCCCGACCCGATGGATTTCATGTTCAAACTGACATCGCCACGCAACGAGGATATTGAAACCGATAAGCCGTTGATGGAGTTCACGGCTGGTTCGGGTGAACGCTGGGAAGTTTGGGAAGTGAAGTGATGGGTCGCGAGCAAGAACTCCGAGATTGGTTGGCGACCAACGCGCCCGATGTCGTGGTGCGAAAGAACACGACATACAGGGAACTCGCTCGGCTGGTGCAACAGCAATCGGGCGGTGTCCCCATCGTCTTGGGCGACCTTGATGACGAGTTCCGCGACCCGCGTACAACCACGACAACGACCACTACAACGACCGCCACAGGCACAGGAACAGCCGACTTGGAGATTGGGAATGTGAACACCGTTTCGGCTTCTGCTGGTGCGTCAGCGACCATCACGACAGCGACCGATGGAACTCGCAAACTCAACCTCAACATTCCGAGAGGCGACACGGGCGCGTCGGGTGCAAACGGAAGCGATGGTGCGAATGGGACTAACGGTGCTGACGGACAAGACGGTGCAGACGGTTCGCCAGCGACCATCACAATCGGGACAGTTTCAACGGGCTCGGCTGGGTCAAGTGCAACGGTCAGCAACAGCGGGACTTCATCTGCTGTGGTGCTGGACTTCACGATTCCAGCAGGGGCTACGGGTGCGACAGGTGCGACAGGTGCGACAGGTGCAACGGGTTCTGCTGGTGCAGACGGGGCAGACGGGGCTGATGGTGCAGACGGCATATCGGCAACCATCGCAGTCGGAACGGTGTCCACAGGGTCAGCAGGTTCGTCAGCAACGGTTGTCAATTCGGGAACTGCGAGTTCCGCTGTCTTTGACTTCACGATTCCGAGAGGTGCAGACGGCACGAATGGAACGAATGGAACAAACGGGGTTGATGGTGCAGATGGGGCAGATGGGGCAGACGGGGTTTCACCGACTGTGGCTGTTGGAACAGTCAGCACAGGGTCAGCGGGGAGTTCTGCGACCGTTGTGAACAGCGGAACATCGTCAGCGGTCGTCTTGGATTTCACCATCCCAAGAGGCGACACGGGCGCGACAGGTGCTACGGGTGCAACAGGCTCGGCTGGTGCTGATGGTGCTGATGGGGCAACCCCAACCATCACAATCGGGACAGTCAGCACAGGTGTGGCTGGGTCGTCTGCGACAGTCAGCAATTCGGGAACGCCCACAGCGGTCGTGCTGGACTTCGCGATTCCAGCGGGGGCAGATGGGGCAGATGGGGCTGATGGAACTGATGGGGCTGACGGCAACACGATTGACATTTCAGCCCTCCCAGCGAACACGGCAATCGCTGATGCCGACCTTCTTCTGCTTGATGACGGGGCTAACGGCACGAACCGAAAAATCACCTTCACAGCAGTCAAGAATTGGATAAAAGGCTACGGTGTGAAACACGCTGACCAATTCGGGAACGCTGGAATTGAGGGCGGTGTGAACGAACTTCGGATTCGGGATTCACGCTATGATGGCGATGTTCACCCCAACGAGTTCCCCGACAAAACCGTGTCATTTGATTTCACAGACGACATCACAGGTTCACCAAACTCTTGGGATGCAGTCATCACGATGAAGGGCTGGTCGGACAATTATCGGGCATATCAAATATGGTCGTCTGCGTCTTCGGGTGGGCAGTCTGTGGATGAAGTTCCGCTATTCTTCCGTAGTGGCGAGGAAGATGTGCAAGACGGCTGGGGTCAAACGAAGGAGATTCTCACTTTCGCTGGAACAGCCCCACGCGTTGATGGTGCTACGGGACAAATCCTCCAAACCGATGGTGCTGGAACTTTGTCTTGGGTTGATTTGCCCGCAGGTAGCGGTGGAACACCAGCGGGCGTATTGGGCTCAATACAGTTCAACGATGGTGCTGGTGGATTCGCCAGCGATGATGCGAACTTGCTTTGGGATGATGCGAACAACCGATTGGGCGTTGGGACAAACTCGCCAAGCGAAACGCTTCATGTCAAAGGGAATCTGCTGGTTGAAGACCCGTCATCAACAGGGTCATCCGACCATTTGCTTGAAGTCAAATCGGGTTCATCAGCAACCCCCGACAACGCTCGCATTCTCGTTTCAGCAGACACCGATGCAAAATTGCCGATGTTCAACCTGCGTGATGTGGAGGCGAATGGCGGGACATTTAGCCCGAATTATTCGGCTTATCTTGCCCTTGACCGAGCAACGCCTGTCGTATCGGGTTCGGCTCAAAATGACCTGTTGATTGCTAACGGGAACTACAACAAAGACATTCACCTTTGCACAAACAATGCAGGGGATGGTTCGGGCGTGGAGGCTCGCTTAACGATTGCCTCGGATGGCGATGTTGGGATTGGAACAACAGCACCCGACAACCCACTCCATGTGGTCGGGGCGGGCGACTTCCCCTTCCGTGTTCAAGCAGACGAAGGCAACCTTCGGATGAACAAATACGGCCACCTTCACATTCAAAACGACAACACATCACCACCCTCCGCAAGCACAATTGACAGTCCCTTATGGTCTGTCGGCCAGCGTGATGGCGGTCAATTGGACATCGCCTTCGGCTCGCTCGCAACGCAATTGGTGTCAGCCAACGACAAACTGCTGGAACTCAAGCGGGATGCGAACTCGGCAACAGGGGCGAAGCAGATTGGCTTCTTGGGGGCAACAGCGGTCAGCCAGCAGTCTGCCTCATTCTTTGACCACACGGGCGCGTACACAGCCCCAGCACCTCCACCACCACCGATGCCTCCGTCAGCCGACCCAACCTTTGACGCTGAACTTGATGCTCGGTTCATCGCGATTGAGCAGTCCATCGGTGAAATCATCACGGCTCTCAAGAACTTCGGCTTGCTGTCGTGATGCGAGGAATCGCCACCATCGCTGGCGTATCAATGGAAACGCTTATCAATTGATTCGGGTTGCGGTCGCTCATGGCCGAACTGCTATACGAGATACAGACTGACAAAACGATTGAGCGAGTGTTCCGAGAGCGTGGTGTGCGATTCCATTATGTCGCCACCGAAGCGTGTGAACTGTTGATTGCCGATGAAGAGTTCATGGGCTTCCCGACAGGTATATGACACAGGGCTCAACGACTCTCATCATGGCTTCCGACATCACTCTTCCACCTAAGTGCAGGTGGGTTGCGAGTGGGAAGAATCCGACAGCATACATCATGAATCAATACGACCAATGCGTGTGTCAAATCTGCCTCAAGCCAATCACCCAGCAGAACACCAAATGCACTCGCAGACTCAAGGAGAAGTCCTGTGGTCAATGCTATCTCAAGTGGAAGGCATTGGAACGAGAGCGAATGGGCTTGTCTTGATAACGGTGGGACAGCCCGTTCCACGCATGGCCTCATACGAAGTCGTTCTTGGCGACTGCCTCACCGAACTCAAAGCGATGGAGGGTGGGCGATTCCATTCGTGCATCACCTCCCCTCCGTATTTCATGTTGAGGGACTACGGCACAGACGAGCAGATTGGGAACGAGGAATCGCTGGATGACTACATCGCCAAAATGGTTGAGGTGATGCGTGAGGTTCGCAGGGTGCTTCGGGATGACGGAGTGCTGTGGCTGAACATCGGTGATTCATACAACGGAAGCGGGGGTGCTGGAGGCGACTACAACAAAGGTGGCTGGAAGGAAGGACAACCGCGATACGGCAAGAAGGATGACCCACGATTCAAGCCGAAGGACTTGATGCTCGTTCCACATCGGCTGGCGATTGCTCTCCAAGAGGATGGTTGGTTCTTGCGACAGGACATCGTTTGGGCGAAGAACAACCCGATGCCCGAACCAGCGAAGGACAGGTGCGTGAAGGCTCACGAATATGTCTTCCTCCTGTCCAAATCTCGCCACTATTTCTTTGACCACATCGCCATCCAAGAGCCCGTTGCAGACTCCAAACGCACGAACTACGCCTGTGGCGGTCGGACAAACGGAATCAACCACGACAGGAACGACAACGACATGAGGGAACGGTCGCTGGGAATCGTGTTCAAGACTCGCAACAAACGAAGCGTGTGGACTGTCAATACGAAGGCATACGCTGGGGCTCACTTCGCTGTGTTCCCACCCGAACTGATTGAACCATGCGTCTTGACCACGCCAACCAAGTGCTGTGCAGAATGTGGACAGGGCTACGAGAGGGTCGTTAAAGACCGAGCCTTGACTGACGAGGAAGTGCATGACTTGATGATGACACCCGAAGGGGATGATGTTCCATACACGGTCAAGGAACTTGGACACGGCAGAAGTGCTGTGGTTGAGTTTAGGGACTTGCCTCCACCGAAGGTGCTGGCGACCTATCTCAACGATGCGAGGAAGAGGGCTGGCTTGACCATCAAGGAAGTGGAGGAACGGCTGGAGTCAAGAGCCCCACATCATTGGTTTGAGATGGGCGATTCGCATTCATACCCGTCTGCTGACGAATGGCCGACCGTCAAGGAACTGTTTGACCTTGACGACCGATACGATGAGCAGATGACCAATGTGAAGTTCAAGAGTGGAATCAAAGGCGAGAACGAGCCCACAGTCTATGGCTGGGAGAAGGCTTGCGTTTGTGAAACTGACGAAACCAAACCAGCGGTCGTGCTTGACCCGTTTGGCGGAAGTGGAACTACGGCTGGAGTGGCGGTCAAGAATCAGCGAGATGCTGTGCTTATTGAAGTCAATAGCGAATACGCCAAACTCATCCCGAACCGTGTCAAGTCAATCGTTGGCTACGACCTTGCAGAAGGCGAGGCTTCGGTGGACACCCAAACTTTTGATGATTGGTTCAATTGATACAATGGAAACCTTGATAAACTCTCATGTGCTGGGCGGAATAAGCCCGACCGAAACGGGCGGAGATGATACAATGGAAACGAAAACGACATCATATTGGACAAAAACAGGGAGAGGCAAAAGCAAGCGATGGGTCAAAGCGGGTGCAAGCCGTTTTGAACTTGACCTGTCCATCGTGGAGATGACCGCATACCCAATGAAGAACCAAGACCCAACGGAATGGTTTGACGGATTCGCAGTCTGCTTTCGTGGACAGGCTCTCTTTCATGGGTTGTTGCAGGGTTCAAGGGTGGAATGCTTCGTCATCGCACGACACGCTGACCGCACCCAAACGGGAACATTCGCTGTGATTCAAGACGACGACACGATGCACCACGACCATGTGCTGTCATACGCGCCCGAACTGTTGAAGTCGCCACGCTCTCACCCGTTCCTTTTCGTGTCGCTGGAGGATGCAAAAGCCTTTGTTGATTCCTTGCATTCCATCACGGTCAGCCACTCGGCTCACAGGAGGGATGCTTGATGTCCTTCCCATCACCTCAAGCCAAACTGATTCACTACAACATGGCTCAAGAGATTCTTGAGGATGCAGAACTGAATGGCGTGGTGCTGGAGTCCGAAGAGGGCTTCGTGAACTACCGAGATGACTTCGTGAAGCAAGTCTTCCTTGACCCAGCCAGCCCGCGATACCGAATGTCGTGGAGTGGCGTTGGTGTGCGAGCGAACTTCAACAGGAACAGCATCACCTATTGGCGAGCGAGCAACCGAGAGCGTTTGGTTGAGGATGAGAAGAACCGCTTGCGTGAGATTGATGAAAACCTCCGACGCGCCCACGCCATGCGTCGTGATGCACTTGCATTGGCCGATGGTGCGGTTGCTGAAATCTTGGCGACCGACTTGACCACGCACACCAACGAATCGGTGTACGCGTTCTTCAACGAGGTTTGGTGCAGGGAGAAGGGTTGCGACATCAAATCCTTCGCCAAGACGAAGCAGTTCCGAATGTTCCAAGACTTCGCATTCCGAAGGCTCAACGAAGCCGTTGCAGACGCAGGGATTGGTGAAGACGAATGACAACACCATCCTTCTCCGAGCGATGCCGACTGTGCCTTGAGCCTCTCGCATCGGGATGCTTCAACGGTCGTGGTCATGTGCTGACCAACCTCATGGACTTGCCGAGTGGCGACCCGACCCAGCAGGGACAATGCTGTGATAGGTGCAACGCCCACACGGTTCTGCCCTTGCGATTGAAGGGGGTTCATGTTTGAAATTGAAGGCTTCGTATTTTGGGAATGTGTGGGAAGCCCATGCCGATGCCCTGCGTTCTCGCAACCGCTGGCGACTGCTGTTCGTGATGTCCATGCTTGGACACATCGGGTGGGGTGTTGGGGTTGTTTGATAACGGTGGGGAGGCAGACCAATGAGCATGGAAGACATTCCCGTTGAAGACTGCGTTCCGACCCAAGACACCGACTATCCACCCGAAGTGCTGGAGGCGATGTTCCAAGAGCATGAGGAAGAGGTCGCTTGGAGGCGGATTCAACACGAAGTCAGCGAGTGGGCGAAGGGCGTGGAACTCTTGAGCCATCCCGACTTGGAGTTCTTCGTGCGACCATCGTTGAAGGTGGAACTTGAGCAGACGCTCGCCACCATTGACGAGGGCATGACCCCGAACTCTCCGCTGGAACACATGATTCGTGAGAAGGTGCGAGATGCCTTGCTCATCGTTGAGGCATACGAGGACATTCAAGGCGTTGAGTGAGATGACAGACACGCATAGGAAGTGCGAGGTCTGCTGTGCTTGGCGGTGGTTTTCACCCGATGGTCGCTGTCGTTCCTGTGGCTGTCGCATGGATAATCAACCTCTTTGAGAACCCATCATCGTGAGCATCTCGGACACTTTTGACAGGCTGAAAGAAGTCTATTTCACCGTGTACGCGTGGGTCATGATTCCACCCATTCTCATCGCGATTTGGGTGCTTCAACATCACCGAGCAAATCGCATTGAGATACCGAAAGAGTGAAAATCCACATAGCCTTTGGGAATAGCATGAGCGAGTTCGCAGATGAGGACACGGAAGACATTGAGGAAGTCGTTGAGAAGGCAGAAGTGATGGGGCTCGTTCCCACATACGATGAGGCGTTGGTTCGCTACATCGCCACGCTCTTGGTGAAGGGCAAATCCGAGTCGGAGATTTGGAAGACTCTCAATGAAAACTCGCTGGTTTCCTCTCGCGTCGCCCCCCAGCAGAAAACTTCCCTTATGTCGCAAGCCGAGCAGGTTGCAGACGAGATACGCTGGATGGTCGTGAGCAAGGCCGAGATGGAAGATGTTGAGCAACAGCGGATTGATTCGTATGCCCGAAGGAAGCGCGCCCTGTCGCGATTGGAGGCGGTCATTGAATCGGCTCATGGACAGGCTGACAGCGTGGGCAAACTGAACCAAGTGTCGTTCATGGTTGGTGGGCTAATCAAGGCTCAAGAGTCGCTGGACAAGTTCACGGGGGCTCAAGACGCAGTTCCCCAAGTGGTCGTCAATGTCGGCTACGACCCGCTTCAACAATTCCGTGAAGTCGTGCAACAGGAACTCAACACGGTTGATATTGAGCCCGATACCGAAGACGAAGACGAATCCGATTGAATCCGTTTTCCGAATCGGGCGATTCCCGCTGGATGATTGGTCAAGCATTGATGACCATTTCATCTTGATACAACGACACATTGATAAGGGGCAACCTCTTGGGGTTGGATAAGGAGGCACAAAAAATGCAGACCGAAACCCGAAACGAAGCAAGCAAAACGAACACCCTTGTCCTTGACCGAGAGGCTGGCGAACTCGTCAGTCCCTCCGTTGATGCACCCATCGGTGCAGGGGCTCTCTTGGGGGCTGTCGCCACTCAAATGAAGAAGGCCGACAACGCCATCGCAACCGAGATGCTCGGCAACACCAAAGACACCATCAAGGACACCATCGGTGCAACCATCACCTTTGACAACGGTGCAACATACCGTGTTGAAGGCAACACCAGCGTGGGCAACAACCACGAAGGAATCATCACGCAGAAGATGGGAACGAAGTCCCTCGCACTCTTGCTCTTGATGAGCCAAAACAAAGTGTCGGCTGAAACCATCACCGATGACATCATCGCTTCCCTCATGAACGGAGAAGTCGGTGCTATGGCTCGCGTGTTTGACCTTGACTTTGACAGCGACCGCTTCGCTCAAGCAGAAGCCCTTCTCAAGAAAATTGAGATGCAAACCGTTGGAACTGTCAGCGGTCGCCAGCAAGCCAGCAAGGTCGTCATCACCCAAGAGTGATTGCGACCCGTTGGAAGCCACGCAGACGGACAGGACAGCCCTCACGGGATGACGGACTCCCTTCGGGGATTCCCGACCAGCAGGGGCGTGGGCTGGCTCGCCTTGATAATGGTGGGCATCGCATGGCTGGGCATGGCTCGGAACGCTTCACGCAAGACGAGGCGAGCGAACCTGTATCGGCACATGGTCAAGTCCATGAGTGTGCTGGGGGACTTCACAGCGAGTTCCCTGTGCGACCACATGAACGGTGGCTACACTTACACGCCCAGCGTTCAGTCGTTGTCCATGCACCTTCGTGCGTTTGTCCGAGATGGGCGCGTACGAATCGTCAAGGAGGCTCGTTGTCGCAGGGAATATCGGTGGGTTGGTGATGAACTCGTTCACGAAGACCCGTGAAAGACGCTGGCGACAGGCTCGTTCCATTGACCGAGTGCTGACCACGATTGAGTCCATGCAGGGCGGTGAGTTCACCATCCACGATGTCCTTGAGGCGATTCCATTCAAGCACAGGCCACACGCCAACGCGGTCGCGATGGTGATGAACGCGCTGGAGGCAGACGGGTATGTTGTTTCTGTGGGGACACGCAGGGTTAGTCAAACCAACACAGCGACACGCGTGTGGGCATTCGCACAGACCCCTCCCCCATGATTATTGACAGCCATATCCATTTTCGTTTCTTGCTGACTATCCTCTCAAGCGAGAAGTCCGAAAATCACTATGTTTTTCGGAATATCAATGCTTCCGCACCATGCCTCCAGCACATTCCACCACTTAAATGTATCAATGTTTTATTCTCTTTCAAACAATTAAACAAACGAAGAGGGGGTATGGGACACACACACTTTGGAATCGGGAAGAACACTATGGGTGCTTATATGCACATCTCCGACATCACACGGTTTTGGATGCTCAAGACAAGGTGTGTGTGTAGCAAGGGGGGTGTTCGTTTGATTCTTTTCCAAAATATCGGGCTCAATAGGCTCGCAGTCCATCGGTTTTTTTCTGCAACAATTATGCGGATTCTTGATATTCTGAAAAATCGGACTCAATGGTTTGGCCGATTCAGTTCCAATCATTTAGCGACCATGATTTTGGGGTCAAATCGGAATCTCAAGACATCGCAATATCAACACATTGATAAGGGGGAACTCGCTGGGCGATTCATGTCCCGAACAATAGCCGACATCACCCAAGCCATGCGAGTGTCCCTTGACTGCCGACTAAATGACTACACGCTTGAGCAAGTCATTGACCGATTCCAAGCCTGTCTTGATGGCGAGTCCAATTGGCTTGATTTTGGCCTCACCTTCCGCTACGAAGAACAGCGAGATGCTTTCATCGGCCTCTTCCCAAAATATGTCCGATGGGGCAAGGGAAGCATGGGCGGTGTCATTGAGGGCGAATGGCTTCCAACCGCTGACCTCACTTTTGAGTTCCACTCCAATGTCGCTGGCGAGCGAAACGAAACGGGCGAGAAGCGACTTCGCAAGGTTCTCGCAGTTCTCCAATCCCTTGAGTGAACTTGATAACCCGCAGATACGCTCGGAAGGGCTATGCGGATTTTCTTCGGGCTCACGGCAAGCACATACGACCAATTCACCAAGTCCTTCTCGGCACTCACGAAGGCGATTCGTGGGCAACACCCCATCCATGTGATGCTGGACTCCAGCGACACCGCTGGGGACATGGAAGCCTATGCGAATCAGTCCACGCTGGCGAGGGACATTTTCACGGTGCATCGCGATTCCGATGCGGAGGCAATCCGAGATGACTTGCTGGCCGAAGCAGATGTGCTGGTCATGATTCAACAGGGCGAGGCTGTGGACACGAACTTCCTCCCCGACCTGTTGGGACACCTTGAAGACGGTGGTGCGACCAGCCAGCCACATGAGTGGGGCATACAGGCACTTCACAGCATACATCACAAAGCCGATTCGCTCGGTGCTTGAACTCGGCTCTCGCGATGCGTTGGATGCAATCCGACTTGCTGACCTATTCAAGTGCGAAGTCGTGGCTTGGGAATGCAACCCAAGTGCGATTGAACTGTGCAAGCACCACATTGGCGACAGGACTGACATCACGCTGGTGGAGAAGGCCGTGTGGTCGGAGAGCAAACTGCTGACCTTCCGACCCGTTGTGAACGGCAATCTCGGTGCATCATCGGTGTTCAAGGCGAACCACGCATACCCACATGAGAAGCCATACGAGCAAGTGGAGATAACTGTGGAGGCGATGCGAGTGGATGAGTGGTGGGGCGACCGTACGCGACCGAACCTGCTGTGCATGGACTTGCAGGGCGCGGAGATGGAAGCGTTGGAATCGCTGGGCGACATGATTGACGAGATTGACTACATCATCACGGAGGGTCAATGGAAGCGTCTGTATCACGACACTCCGCTGATTGAGGACATCTCCGACTTCTTGGTTGAGCGTGGCTTTCGGCTCACCAAGTTCAAGGAAGTGAACGATTGGTTTGGCGACTTCCTGTTCAGTCGTGTGTGATGTAAAGCGCGCCCGTTGATTCAACGAATGCACCCACCACGACAACGATTCCCTTGAGGAAGAGGATTCCGTTTAAGTCAATGTCAATGACCCCGCCCGATTCCTTGTCCCTGTCGTGCGATGGGATGAATTGGAACTTGGCCGTTGCTGGAAGCGTGTCGGTTTGGTTCGCATCATAGATGGAGATGAGGGGAAGCGTGGCGGAGTTTGAGGGTTTGTCAAAATACCCTTTGACACCAGCGACCCGTGTGGAATATGAGAACACCAAAGTCGTTCCATCCGATACAATCGGCAACGAGATGATAGGCATGAACAGACGATTCGCATATGCGGGTTAAGACGGTATTGACCCCGATAAATCTGAATCTCAATGCTTCCCCACGACTGTATTTAAACATGGGAATCTGCAACACCGATTTGGTGATAAACCGCAGAACTGTTGATATGGGTCATGAGCAACGCCAAAGTCGTTGAAACAACCGATGCAACCTTGATTGGAAGCGAACCAATCATGCTCTTGAGCATCGTAGTCGGCACGACAGAACCCCCGCCAGCAGGTGCATTCACCGTTGATTTGCATAACGCCAATTCCGCTGGAGATACGCTGAACGATTCCAACAGGAAGGTTCGCCTGTCCATTGGGGCTCAATCCAATGGCTTCGCACACTCCTTTGATGGAGTCATGTTCCCGAAGGGGCTGGTCGTGAAATGCTCATCGGCTGTTCCCATCACGGTGGAATACGAATGACCCAAGCCCCGACCCTCATCCTGTGTCCGTCTGCTGAAAACCCCAAGCAATTCCGTCTTGGGATTTTCAAGGGAATCGCGATTGAACATATCGTGAACATCAATGCCGAGATTTTGGGCGATGCAATCAAGGTCGTCAAGCAGATATTGGGCTCAATCACCGAATTGGATTTGTCTGCGTGGAACGGGGATTTCAGCATGGGACACCTTCGGGTCTTGAATCCCGAAGCAGACGCGCCCCGCTGGATGATTGACTTCTCCCCCAAAGTCCCCGAAGAAGTGAACGCTGTGTCCATCACACCCGTTCCTCCGCCTAACGGTTTTTGATGGTGGGACAAAGTGAGTGGGAACATGGACAAAGAACCACAGGTTCGGGAATGGGTTCTTCCCGCCCTGTCATCAACCAGCGCGATTGGTGAAAAATTAGTCAGCATCCTCATGGCGAACCCGAATCAAGTTCTGCGAGCGTGTCGCATCGGAGAGGAAATCCTGTTCGTTGCTGTGGAGGGTGAGGTATGGAAGAAAGCCGACTGACAAATCCATTGTCGGTTGAACACCTCCTTCAAGTCCAAGCCCACTATCGCTCGCTTCGTGAATCGGACAATTTCATCAAGGAACTTCCGCCCAAGAGCGATTGGATTCGCTGGCGATACCTTGACGATGACATCAATCACAAATTGGCTTCCGTGAGGTTTGAGCAATCTCCGACCATCAGCATCCATGCGTACGCGTTTGATTGGAACGACCCGCTTCTGCTGGAGGGGCTGATTCGCCACGAACTCTTGCATCTCGTATGGGGCGCGAGCGAGGGTCATGGTGCGTTGTTCACGGCATCCGAAGAGGGCTGGGACAAGTTCCACCGCTACAAACGGCAGAAGCGGAGGTTCTTCTCGGCCTTGCACTCGGAATCGGGGCGAGAGTTCTCGTATGCGTGTGCAAATTGTCAGCGAATGGTTCACCTAAACCGCGCCCTGCGACCCAATTCGGCTTGTCTTGAGTGTTGTAAAGCATTCAACAACGGCAAGTGGTGTGAAGCATACACATTGATAAGGGTGGGCGACCTCCCGTGAGGGCATGAGCGATAAGAAACTCGGCAAAAGACAGCAGAAAAAATTGACCAAAGCCAACATCGGTGATGCCTTCATCCAAGCAGGGATTGAGGCTGGGCGACCGATTCATGTGGAATCCCGCACCGCTGGCTCGGTGAACTATCAAGTGGTCAAGTTCCTTGACGAAGACAATCAAGCAATCGCATCCATTTACGGTTCAATTCGCCACATGGCTTCCATTTGGTTGAAGGAATCGGCATTCCAAGACATCAAAGAGCATCTCCCCGAAGACGCTGTGGTTGAAGATGTCGCACCGTTCCGAAGAGGACTCCAATGGGCAGTTCACATTCAAGACCCGAACAGTTCACTCATCAAAGTCATCGCTGACCTCTCCGTTGAGAAGGCGTTGGAACGCCTTGCGAAGACCGAAGCCCGAAGGGAAGAGGATGCTCGCAGGGAACAGGCTCGCGCCGAGCGAGAAGCCAAGAAAGCCGAAACCCGCAGGGATTGGCGTGAGGCTTAACCTTCTTCGGTTTTGATTCTCGGCTGGGACTGAAAGTGGGCAAAATGCCCCCCATTCCATTGATACGACCCTAAACATTGATAAACCGAAAGCCCACCTGCGTAGTGGCTTCGGACTATTGATGCCCCGTCATATTGATGCTAACGAAGCATTGATATACCACCGATGCGTGAGAGGGGTTGAGGCGAACACAATGACGACCCACATGAACTATTTTGGAACTGACCAAGACTTGACACCAGCACAGAAGATGAACAAAGCGAAGAAGCACTATGTCGGTGCTTTGCATCACAGCGTCTTCAACGACCGAACCAGCAAGCGAATCAACACGAACTCGCCATGCTGGGACATCACCGATGGCGTGTCCACCACCGAAGCCCAAATCCTCGTAGCCAACAAAATGGCTTTGATGCGTATGGCTGACGATGGAAGCATTTGGCTCTCCGAAACCCTTCACGGTGCAAAGCAAAGCGGGAAGCACCGAGCCCTCACCGTGATGAAGTCGGGTTCTCCGACCACCATCTCTTCTTACAGCCGTTCCGCCCCTGTGGACATGAAGGCCGTTTGGGACACCTGCACCCAATACGCATACCGCTTCAACATGGGCAAGATGTATTGATTCCAACCAAAGACGAAAACAAAGGAAGTGAAAGAAATGACAACAACACCGAAACCCTGCAAAGCACCCGACTGCGTGAACGGCAAGTGGAAGGGCAAGTCCCGCTACAATTGCTTTACCTGTGGAGGCACAGGCGAGTTCAAGCAAGTCGCATCAGCCGAACATCAAGCGATGGTGGACACGATTCGTGAATACCTGCC
>Ga0255782_10000242_pt1 | contig 48881 bp, 41 predicted proteins | sample 101ome_26_FD_179980 | JGI IMG/M metagenome (GOLD analysis project Ga0255782, IMG submission 179980) | Coastal salt marsh microbial communities from the Groves Creek Marsh, Skidaway Island, Georgia - 101408AT metaG (version 2) | ecosystem: Environmental > Aquatic > Marine > Intertidal zone >...
AATCCAGATGACCTTGCTCTTCTTAATCATAATAAATTTGATTATATTTTTCATCAAGCTGCTATTTCAGACACAAGGGTTTATGATCAGGAGATAGTAATGAAAACCAATGTTAATTCATTCTATTGGTTTTTAGAGAAGGCGAAAAAAGATAATGCAACTCTTATTTATGCTAGCTCTGCAGCTACATATGGAAGCATGCCTTCACCTCAAAAAATCGGCTTTGAAAATCCCGAAAATCCTTATGGATACAGTAAATATGCCATGGATCAAATTGCAGCACAATTCTCAAAGAAAAACCCAAATATAAAAATTATCGGACTCAAATTCTTTAATGTCTATGGCTCTAAAGAGTATTTCAAGGCAAAAACATCATCCATGGTTATTCAACTTGGTCATCAAATTTTAAAAGGAATGTCACCTAAACTTTTTTATGGTTCTGATGAAATATTCAGGGACTTTGTATACATTAAAGATGTAATACAGGCAAATATTAAAGCTTGTAACTCAAGTAAAAATGGTGTTTATAACGTAGGATCTGGAAAAGCAAGAAGCTTCCAGGATATAGTTAATATTTTGCAAACTAATCTTGGTTCTAATCTTGAAATTGAATATTTTGATAATCCATACAATGGTTACCAAATGCACACCCAAGCTGATATTTCTTCAACCATGAATGATTTTGATTACAGACCTGCTTATTCCCTTGAGGATGGAATTTCTGAATATATTCCTGAAATAATCAGATTGATTGATGAAACTATTTAATTAACCTCAATAATGCTGATAGATAAAAAAGTAAAACCAAATGTTCTTGTAATTGGTGATCTAATTTTAGATAAATATGTTTGGGGAGAATGCTCAAGAATTTCTCCAGAAGCCCCAGTTCAGATTATTGATATAACTGATGAATCTGTTACATTGGGTGGAGCAGGTAATGTTGTTAAAAACTTACTAGCTTTTAACTCTAAAGTATCTATTTTTAGTGTTTTAGGAAATGATGAAGTAGCTAAAAGTATAAAAAGTATTCTTGGAGAATTAAATATCAATCTATCTGGAATTGTTACTGAAACCGGAAGGTTATCAAGTGTTAAAACAAGAATTATTTCATCTCATCAGCAAGTAATAAGGTTCGACAAAGAGTGTAAAAAAAATATTAAAAAATCTTCGGAAGAGTTATTAATATCTTATCTTCTGAATGAGATTAAATCATTCGATATAGTTATACTTTCTGACTATGCCAAAGGTGTATTAACACAAAGCTTGTGTCAAAAAATAATAAGTATATCTAATAGAGAAAATATTAGGGTTATTGTTGATCCTAAAGGCTCAAACTATAAAAAATACAAAGGCTCATACCTTCTTACTCCAAACAAAAAAGAAGCATTTGAATCAACTGGAATAGAAATCAAGGATGACAAAACCCTTAGTGAGTCGCTTCTGAAGTTAAAAAATATTTGTGATTTGAAAATTTCACTTATAACTCTAAGCGAAAAAGGAATTGCATTTTTCGATACGAATTTCTCACAATCACCTGCAATGGTTAGAAATGTTTATGACGTTACTGGCGCTGGCGATACTGTGATCTCTGCCTTGGGTTATGCCTTGGGTTCAGGTCATTCAATTACAGATGCAGTGAATTTTGCAAATCTTGCTGCGGGTGTGGTTGTTGAAAAGATTGGTAGTGCTACTGCAACTATTGATGAAATATTGGCTTATTATAAAAATTATAGTAAACCTGTTATTAATGATAAGATTCTGAATTTAGATGATCTTATTTCGCAATTAAATACTCATCGAAAAAGAGGTGACAAAATTGTTTTTACCAATGGATGTTTTGATATCTTACACTCTGGACATGTTCTTTATCTTGAGGAGGCAAAGAAACAAGGCGATACTTTAATCGTGGCGATAAACTCTGATTCTTCGGTAATGAAATTAAAAGGAAAGAATCGACCCATTAATTCAATTGAAGATCGAACTAAAGTTCTTGCAGCATTAGAATCAATTAATTATGTAATTATTTTTGATGAATTAACTCCAGAAAAAGTTATTAAGAAAATCAAACCTGATATCTTAGTTAAGGGTGGTGACTATGAATTAGATAATGTTGTTGGGAGAGAATATTCAAAAGAAGTTAAACTGATAACTTTTATTGATGGTAAAAGTTCGTCGAACATTATTAATAAAATAATAGCTAATCATGGACAACAAGATAATTAACGAAAGCATTATTCAGCATATCGAGGTTGCAAAGAAATTGTTTGACCTTGAGGATGTAATTTTCAAAGTAGCTAAACTATCGATACAAACTATAAAAAATAATGGAAAAATTTTATTATTTGGAAATGGTGGAAGTGCATCTGACGCTCAACATATAGCTGCTGAATTGGTTGGTAGATATAACAAAAATAGAGTCTCACTTCCTGCAATAGCTCTTACTACTGATTCATCTGCAATAACTTGTATCGCAAATGATTTCGGCTATGAGTCTTTATTCAGTAGACAAATTGAAAGTCTATGCTCAGCTAATGACTTGGTTATTGGTATTAGCACGGGTGGGACAAGTCTAAATGTGATTAATGGCCTTCTATCTGGAAAAGAAAAAGGCTGTAAGACTGTTGGATTTAGTGGCAAGGGCGGAGGTGAATTCAATAAAATTTGTGATATCAATATCGTTGTGCCATCTTCAAGCACTGCAAGAGTTCAGGAGATGCATATTCTTATTGGTCATATGATCTGCGAGGCAATAGATAATGAATATACTACTACTTAGACTTGAGTAAAAAATCCCAACTACTTTTACACATATCTTTCAGGTCTTTTAAGCTTGCCAACTAATTTTTTTAGCTTTTCCAATTAAAGCCTTATATTTCTTGGATCTTTTGGTGATATCTCTATAAAGAATCGAAATCTACTAGATTTAGTATTAAGATCATGTTTTTTTAGCTATTCTAGAAATATTGTTAATAACCCAATATGAGTTATTTATAAGATTGTCAGAAATCACTACATCCAAGTCATTATCTAGTAGTTTCTGACATACATCAGAACCAATGAAACCTTCACCTTCATTAAAGAATTCTCATTCTTTCAAATAATCTCGGATTTTTTTAGGAATTTTAAACTCTGGTATCATTTTTGATAGGCAGCTCAAGAGAGTTTCAAAATTATTACTTTTGATAGCATCTTTTAGATCTCTAATAAAAATTTTCAACTCTTTAGATGAAGGTGAGGACTCAAAAGACCTAAAAATTTTCTTGTGATTAGTCTCAATAGCATTGTCTGATATTAGTAGCTCTTCATAAAGTTTCTCGCCAGGTCTAAGCCCAACGATTTTAATTTCAATATCACCCTTAGGGTTTTCATTAGTTCTTTCTGAAAAGCCATTTAATTTAATCATTTTTTTTGCTAAATCGTAAATTTTAATTGGTTTGCCCATATCTAAAATAAAAACATCTCCACCCTTGGCCATAGCTCCAGCTTGAATCACTAGCTGTGCGGCTTCTGGAATTGTCATAAAATACCTAGTAATTTTCATACTAGTAAGCGTTATAGGCCCACCTTTTTTTATTTGCTTATTAAAAAGTGGTATAACGGAACCACTAGAATCTAAAACATTTCCAAACCTTACCATAGAAAATATTGTCTTAACTTTTTTATTTCGAGCCATAACCTGAAGAACTATTTCAGAGAGTCTTTTAGATGCTCCCATAAAATTAGTAGGCCTTACGGCTTTGTCTGTAGAGACTAAAACAAATGATTCGATATTATTTAAAACAGCCAATTCAGCTAGAGTTAATGTTCCAAGAATATTGTTTTCTAATGCAGGAAAGATATTATGCTCAACAAGCGGAACATGTTTGTATGCAGCCGCATGATATATAGTATTTACTCTAAATTTTTCTAATAAAACTGAAATTCTATCCTCGTCAAGGACATTACAAATTACAGGATAAATGCTTATTTCTGGGAACTTATCCTGCAGTTCATTATTTATCCTATACAATGAAAATTCACTGTTATCTAATAATATTAATTTAAGCGGTTTTAAGGTTGAAATTTGACGAGATATTTCTGAGCCTATTGAACCACCGGCGCCAGATACTAGAACTACTTTATTTAAAATATTTTTTTCCAGAAGTTGTTTAATAGGTGGTACAACTTCTCTACCCAGTAAGTCGACTATACTGACAGTTCTTAGCTGATCTATTTTTAGTTTACCTTCAATGAGGTCATTAAAAGAGGGAACAGATCTTACAATTATTTTATGAATAGCAAGCTTTTCAATGATATTTCTCTTAGAAAGAATATCAATAGATGGCATTGCTAAAAGAATTTCTGAAATATTATGCCTTAATAAAATATCTGAAATACTCTCAGAGTGATTAACACTTAAACCCAAAATTCTAGTATTGGCAAGATTTCTATCGTCATCAATAAAACCAATAGGGTTTAGTACTGGACTATATCTAATTGATTTAGCTAACTGAATTCCTGCAGAGCCTGCACCATAAATTAAGATATTTTTTTTATTTTTTTGATTTGAATCTATTGAAGAACTTCTTATAAGGAAAAGTTGTCCTATGATTCTAATTCCGACTGAAGAAATCATTAAAAGCATCCAATTAATAAACGGTAAGGATCTAGGCATTTCTCTGAATTCTATCAATAATGCATATGGAATAATAAATAGAGAATAAAGTGAAACTGCGATAGCGAATTTCTTTAAGGATGAAAGGTCAATATATCTCAATACCTCCTTGTATAGTCCAATTTTTTTAAAAACTGGTAATGCGAATATAGGTAGAAAGAGAAAAAGATAGTTATTATCTTTGTATATTATTTCTACCTCGCCAAGTCTAATATATAAAGACGAATAAAAAACCAGCACTACAAGCATAGAATCGACAAGCATTAAAATTCCTTGCTTTGATGTTCTAGACATTTGAAGAATTTTTCTTCTTATATTGACTAACATTTAATAAGAAACATTTTTATGATTAACAGCATTAAAAAAGGTAAGGAAAATAATCTTAATATCTAGCCAGATAGAATATTCATCTAAATAAAACTTATCAAAGTTGACTTTTTCCTCAATAGAAAGATTATCTCTACCATTAATTTGAGCCCATCCGGTAAGACCAGGTCTTAATTTTTGTATTTCAAATGACGTCCTTAAATCAATTAGATCAAACTGATTAAACAACGCAGGTCTTGGACCAACAATGCTCATATCTCCAATCAGTATACTTACCAATTGAGGCAACTCATCTAAACTGTATTTTCTAATAAATCTTCCTATCTTGGTTATTTGATCATTAGGGTTTTTTAACAGATGGGTAGCAACCTGCTCGGTATCAAACTTCATTGATCTAAATTTTGGCATCCAAAAAATTTTGTTATTTCTGCCAACTCTTTTTGACCAGTATATGATTGGACCTTTTGATGAAATTTTAATGGTAATAGCAATAATCATCATGGGCAATATCGTTAAAATAATTAACAAAACTGAAATCAAAATATCTATAATTCTTTTCATTTATAAGTGTTTAAGTTTTTCTAAGGTTGATAAATATTTTTCTATAACAATTTTTTCATCATAAAAATTTTCAACCTTTTTTCTAGCCATATTTCCCATTCTTATTTTTGTTTCAGCAGACAATTCAATAAATTCAATTACTCTATTTGCCAAATCATTAGCATCATGTGCATTACAAACTAAACCATCAACTCGATTTGAGACAATATCTTGACATCCTGGAACATTAGTAACAATTGCAGGTACTTTCATTGCAAATGCCTCAAGAATGACCCTTGGCATTCCTTCTCGATAAGATGGAAGAATTACACAGTCATAATTTTCTATAAATTCTTCAACTTTATCTGAAGTTCCTAAATACCTAATTAGTCCCTCATCTATCCATTTATAAAAACAAGATCGATTTATAGATGATGGATTATTTTCATCAAAGTCTCCTAAAAAGTCTATCTTAAATTCTAAGTTATTCTTTAAATTTAGAATCTTGACTGCTTCAATAATTTCTATTATTCCTTTATCCTTAATTAATCGCCCAATAAATAAGAAATTATTACCAAAATGCTTTTTGTGTTTTCTCGGATAGAATCTTGATAAATTTACACCTGAGCCTGGGATTATGTCGATTCTTTTTTCAGGCAGATTAAATTTTTTCTGAAATAACAAATAGTCTTGAGCATTATGAAAAAAGATTTTTTGAGGGAACTTTAGTGCAAATTTATACATTGTGTTTGCTACAATAGAAACAAGACCGTTCTTGATGAAAACAGAACCAAGCCCATTGATATTAGCTATGGAAGGCTTTCCCATCATTGCAGAAACAAATGAGCCATATATATTTAGTTTAATAGAAAAGGTTAAAAGAATATCGATTCTATACTCTTTGATCACTCTTGAAATATTTAGAATTGTTCTTAGGTCATCAAATGGATTTAAATTTTTATTTTTGAGATAAAGGGGAATTGTCTTATATTTTCGACTAATTCGCTTAAAATAATTTCCATCATTCGGTATCAGAAAAAATATTTCAAAATTATTTTCACTAACACTCTTCGCAAGGTTTAGTCTAAAGTTGAATGCGCTCCAAGCTGAATTTACTAAGAATAATATTTTCATGGAGATGCTGCTTTGTAAGCTGACTCATATAGTTTTACCAAATATTTAACATCGTAATCTTTAACTAACTTTTCATACAAGATATTTGATTTAGACAATGCTTCCTCATAATTTTGCATGACATAAAGCATAGTATTTTTATAGTTTTTTAAATCAGTGAGATAGCTATTTGAGGAATCTAAAAAGGTATCAATAGCACCAACTCTTGTTGATATGATTGGTAATTTCATTATTGCAGCCTCAAGCATATTTATTGGAAAGGCCTCCCATAATGATGCGATTAGTAAACAGTGAGAATTGACAACTTGTTCTCGAATATCTTTCTTTAAGCCTAAGAAATCAATCTTGTCGTTCAAACCTAAAACATTAACCTGGTGCTTTAGTGATGAATCTAATTTGCCGGTTCCAATAATTGTTAAATGGATATTATGGTCTTTTATTTCTGAAAATAAATTAATTAAGAAAGAATGATTCTTCATTTCTTCCAACCTCCCAACGACAAGAAAATGAAATTTTTTATCGTCTTTAACTTTTGAAGTTTTATATTCTTCAAAATTCTTAATATCTAGACCATTTGGTATTACTGTAAATTGTTTTTTAAATAAGCTTGATCTAAGCTTGCTGGAGAAAATAGTGTCAATAGACCTTAAAGGCTTCAAACACCAAATAATTATCCTCCTAAAAGGCATTTTGTAAAAAATACTATGAGGTGTAAATACGATTTTTATTTCTCTCCGAAAGACTTTAACAATGGATGCTAAAACAAGCGTATGAAACATATGCGCATGAATAACTTGTATATTTTCGGCTTTAACTATATTTAAGATTTTATTGACTGATTTAACAAGGGAGATAAAACTTTTTTTGTTGCCAAGTATTTCAACATTTTTCAAAATTTTTTTAAAATCTTCTTTTAGGTAGGCTTGATTTGAAATACTTACTAAATAGGGATCAAAGGAATTTTTGTCAAGATTATTGATAATGTCATAAATAACCTTTTCTGCACCTCCAAGTCCCAGGCCAGTTGTAAGATAAAGAACTTTTAATTTAGCAACATTTGGAACTTTTGGAACTTTTGGAACTTTTGAAAAGGTAATCTGTTTTTTTTGTTTGCTTACAAAATTGTTATGCCAAGTTGCAAAGGTAAACATACTCCATAACATTTTTGATCTTTGATTTTCATCATTTATACCAACTCTATTCAATACCTGATGAATTTTTTTGGAATTAATAAAGTTTGTCAAATATGTATTTGATGTAATAGTGTCGAATATTTTTGTTCTTAAATCATTATTAACAAGATTATTAAGTGGTATCTCAAAACCTTTTTTCTTCTGTGAAAATATTTGAGGTGGCAGATAATTACTAGCAACTTTCCTCAAAAGATATTTAGTTTCAAAATGATTTACTTTAAAATTTTGAGGAAGTTTAGATGAAAAATCAATCAAATATTTGCTTAGAAATGGACTTCTTGCCTCTACAGAAAAAGCCATAGAAGCAATATCCATTTTTCTAAGTAAATCTCCTTCAAGTAAGAATTTAATATCAGAAATCTGAATTTTTGACATTTCATCTATTGGCAGGCTATTCGTTGCACTAAAGTAGTATTCGAACTTTTGTTTAAAGGAATTATCAAGCTCTACAAAATTACTAGGGTATATGCTATTTGTTATTCTCCTGTAAAACTCCAGTCCTGATACTTCGGAGGAGTAAATTAATCTATTCCAATAGTTAATTTTGGAAAATTTATTAACCGATAGAGGTATTTTCCCAATGTTCCAAATGCGGTTACTGAAAAAGCTATAGAGATTGTATCTTGAGGGCACATATCTTCTATAACCACCTAGAAATTCGTCAGCACCATCACCATTTAACGCGACTGTAATATATTTTGAAGCCTCTTTAGAAATATAGTAACTTGGGATAAAACTACTATCAAAAAAAGGTTCGCCATGTAAATTCAAAATGTTATCAATGTCTTTTTCAAGATTTGGACTTAAGGATATCTCATAATGATCCGTTCCAAAAGATTTAGCTACTTTTTTAGCAAGCAGTGACTCATCAAATTCATTTCCAAACTTAACTGTGAAAGTTTTTAAATTTTGACTATATTCTGATGCAATAGCTGTTATCAAGGTACTATCTATACCGCTACTCAAGAAGATACCTATATCCCGATCTGAAGAAATTATTCTATTTTTAATACTTTTCCTAAGTAATTCATCAAACTCTTCATTTAATTCATCAGAATTATTTGTTAAATTAGGCAATATAAAACCCTCTTCTAGAGAAAAGTATTTATATTTCATTTGTTTTAAATTTGAAAGGTTAATTTTAAGAATATGGCCTGGTTCAAGATTTGAAATATTCTTATAAGGGGTTTCATTTGGGAGCGTAAAACCAAAATTTAAATATGCTGACAAAGACTCTTCATTAAGTTCTATATCGATTTGCTCTTGGATTATGGTATTAAGTTCGCTAGCAAAAAAAATCTTTTCATTCTTTTGGTAAACAAACAAAGGTTTAACGCCTAACCTATCTCTTCCTAGAATAACTTCATTTTTTTCTTTATCAAGAATTGCAAAAGCAAACATACCATCACAATATTCAAATGCTCTATTGCCAAACTCAATATACAAAGCAAGAAATGTCTCTGTATCAGAATTAGTTCTACATTTAATTCGTCTTAATTTGGATCTTAATTCCTTATGGTTGTATATTTCTCCATTAAATATAATTACAAAATTACCTATTATGAATGGCTGAGACCCTCCATTTATGTCTTGAACTGCAAGTCTAGTATGAATTAAAGTTAAATTTTTATGTTTAAAAATAGAATTGTCATCAGGTCCTCTATGTTTTAAACTTCTAATTATGTTTTCTAAGTTATTACTTTCAGAGTTAATTAGTCCAGCTATACCACACATAATTAGATAAATTCTTTGAAAAATTTATTGTGTTCATCGATTGCCTTGTCTAAAGAAAACAAAAGTTGCACTTTTTTTGACCCCAAATCACCCATTCTTATTGACATTTCAGAATTGTTTAAAAGGGAGATAATCTTAGAAGCAAATTCCTTATAGTTTTTCACCTCAACGATAAAACCATCCTTATTATTGTTAACTAGCTCTGAAACACCGTCAATATCAAAAGCAACAACTGGGGTATGATTTGTAAACGCCTCCAAAATTGAGGTTGGGCAACCTTCACCATGAATAGAAGGTAAAGCAAAAACCGAACTTGAAGCAAAATATTTGTCTACATTTCCCTTATAACCCAATATATCAATATTATTTTCTAGCTTTTCAGCCCTAATCTTTTGATGGAGTTTGCCATCCAAATAATCTTTACCCAAAAATAGAAATTTTGCATCTGGAATAGAATCTAAAACTATTTTCACTGCTTCTAAATACTCAATATAGCCCTTCCGCTCTCTAATATTGGCAATAGTCAAAACAACTTTTTCTCTACTATGTTTTTTATTTTTTTTTGAAACAATTCCATTGTAAATTAATCTAATATTTTTATTTTGAATACTTCGCATTGTATTTAGAGTCGTTTTAGAATTGACAATATAACCATCAATTAGAGAACCAAAATTAGACTCAAAAAATCTAAACACCTTATCAAGTTTTGTCGATGAGTTTGGATTCCACCTTACTCCTTGTATAAGATACCTAAAAGGTAAGAAAAACTTCATAAATCTCAAAACTAATGAGATTCTAAAACCTATGACATAGACTACTGAAGGCTTAATTCTATATAAATACAAGAATAATTTTAGGTAGCTATAGCTCATTTTTTCGATACTCAAACCTATTTTTAAAGCAAATTCTGTAAATGCCCCTGAGCCACCAAAAGTTGATACTACATATTCGATATCTTTATCATTATTTGAAGCAACTATCTTGCTTAAAGATTTCTCAGCACCACCAATATCCGAAGAAGAAAAGATTAAAAGTACTTTCAAGATTCTAGAGTTGTATAGTAAATTAATTTTCTCATTAGATTATTATCCAAAGAATTTGTGAATATTTTTGAGGGCAATATTCCACTTATGTTTTTTTGCAAACTCTATATTTTTATTAGAAGTTTTATTTAAATCTTTATTATTTATTATTTTTTTAAAAATTTTCACAAAAGAAGAAAAATTAAATTCATCTGAAATAAAATTCCCATCAGGAATAAGATCTTCAATGTCTCCACAGTTTGAAGAAATTACAATAAGTCCTGAAGCCATTGCCTCCAAAACGACAGTTGGTGTTCCTTCTTTCAATGAAGTAAAAAGAAAAAAATTTGAATCTTCGAAAAGATTAGCTATCTCATTCTTATTTTTACGACCAAGAAACTCTATATTATGCAAATCAAAATAGTCTTTGAGATTTTTCAATCTGGACTCTTCAGGGCCATCCCCAACAACTCTAAAACTACAATTTTGGAATTTTCTCGCAAGTTGAATAATCAGTTCTAAATTTTTTTTCTTTACAAGATTTGCTACAGTTACAAATCTTAAATTGTGGTTTTCTCTACGAACATGTTTAAAAAAAACATCATCAATACCAGATGGCTGAAGTATAGACTTAATACTTGTTATTTTGCTAATTTGTTTGTATGTTTTTTGACCTGTTACAAAAATTAAATCTGGTTTTCTAAAAAAAATTGAATATAAATAATTCCGAAGCTTAGACTCAATAAGTTCATCATGAATTGTAAGGTAAATTTTTTCAGCGCCAACAATCTTTTTTATTAGTGAGGAAAAAATCAAATGACCCCAATCACCATGAAAGTGAACTATTCTGTATTTTTTTTTGGAAAGTATGAGTTTAAAAATTAAAATTAGATTTAGTATGAAAATACCAAGAAAAGCAGGCCTTAATGATGAGAAATTTATTTTTGTTATTTGTATATCATCTTTACTGACTTTATTGCCAATATTAAAACATAGAGTAACTTCAAATCCATTTTTGATCTGAAATAAACTCAATTTCTTAACATGATTTTCCATTCCACCAGGCAATGGTGGAATTCTTAAAGCCACCCTTAAAACACTTCTACTCATAAAAAATATTTTTATACATATTTATATAGTCAGTTATTGATTTCTTGTATGAATAAAATTTTGTGTATTTATCTTGAGCATTTTCTTTTAATTTCATGTAAAGACTCTTGCTACCTATTAGTTTCATGATTTTGTCACCTAGATCAATCTCATTACCTGCTTCAAATAGTAATCCGTCATTCGTGTCAGAAATTAAATGTTTAATTCCATTCACTCTACTTGCTATTACAACTGTATCTAGAGCCATAGCCTCAATTATTACTCTTCCAAATCCTTCATGAAACGAGGGTAAAACCAAAATATCAGAGTGATAAATGTAACTCGGAACATGCTCATAGGCAATTTTGCCAGTAAAGTAAATTTTATTATTGAGTTTCATTTCCGTTACTAGCTGAGTCAAATATTGTTTTTGTTCACCCTCTCCACATATAATAAGACGAATTGATTCTGTTTCATTTGACAATAGTGCAAAAGCTTTTATAAGAACATCAACCCCTTTTCCAGTTGTCAAGTTTCCTAGATAAATTATATTTTTTGAATTTTCAAGGAAAATCTTTGGTTTGAATCTATTTGCAGCATTTATATTAAAAATTTTGTCATCACACCTTGGGTAAACTAAGTATATTTTTTTTTTGTCTACTCCAAAAAAAACTAAATTATCAAGAATAAATGGGGAAATAACTCTCACAGCATCTGCTTTAATTGCAAAGAATTTCCCCAATAATTTGATCGTCTTGCTATGAATATGACCTACAATATTGCTAGGTAGATTAAAAATATCCCCTTGGATTTCATATATAAACTTTCCACCAAATACTAATCTAGCAAGATAACAGACTACAGCACTGGGTGTATCGGATGCTTGAAAAGCAAGAAACTTATATTTTCTATTGAGGAAATAAATTTCCTTGATACCAAAAAAAAAGAAATATAAAAGATTTTTTAACTGATTTCTTTTTCTAGGGAGTAACACTGCATTAATATTATTTTCTCCATTGTAAAAAACACTTTTTTTTGATTCTGTTTGACTTAATACGCAAATTCCATCCCAAAAACTTCTCCATTCATTAAAGGTTCTTAAGTTCTGAGTATGGTCTGAAAAGATATTTGGATAAACTGATCTACTTACCAAACATAAATTTTTCTTAGGAAGATCAATCATTTCTACAGAGAGGCTAGAACCCTAAAATATTTTTGGGCTACTTTTTCAGTGGAAAAATTGTTAACCTTTTTTAGAGATACATTAGAAATTTTACTCAACAAGTCGTTATCTTGAACCAGGCATAATGCTGACTCAATAAATGCATTTTGATCACCTACACTGATTAACTGCCTATTCAAATATTCCTGAGGAAGTATGCTTTTAACACCTCCAACATCATATGAGACTACAGGACAGCCAGTTGCCATTGACTCAATAACAACCCTTGGAAATCCTTCTCCTAAAGATGGCATGATAAATAAATCAGAAACTTGATAGTATTTCATAATATCTTTATTTGGAACTTGTCCAATATTAATTAAGCGTTCTTCTAATTTCAGTATCGAAATCTGTTTGTCAAGTTCTTTAGAGTAATCACCTGGTCGGCCAATTGCAATTACCAGCGCATCTATTTTTCTATCTACTATATTTTTTGCAATAATAGGGAGAATGTTTGCGCCTCTGGAAAGGTTAAAGGTATGAACATACAATATAATCTTTTTATCAGAATTAAATAATTTTTTTTTCAAGTCAAGTTTTGATGCTGCATCCAAAGGAAAGAATCTTTGAAGAGATATGTCATTTGGCAAATTGATAATTTTTAGAGGTTTAATGTTATAAAAAGAACTATAGTAATTAACCATCTCTTCAGGGCCTGTAACGAGATAGTTAATCAATTTAATGTTCAATCTAAATAAAATTTTTAAGAAAATCCTTTTAAAATTTTCAATTGATGGTTTATAGGAGATTGGAACGATGTCTTGACCACAACTCCAAAATAAAACCCTGGATTTATTAAAATTAACTAACCTATTGATCAATGCTACTGGAAAAGTACCGGTCAAAGACGAGCGCCCAAAAAACAACCTTACTCCGCTTTTTTGCAATTTAAAGAATGCCCAGATTAATCTTAATGATCTTTTAAGTAGTGATTTATTATTATTGTATGACAATATTGTAATTGATTGAATATTTTGAATAATCGGTTTTTTTTCATCAGAATTTTCTACAATTAAATGCACATCAATAAACTTTCCAAGTTCACTTAAAAAGTTCCTAATATGAAAGAAATTTTCAGCGTTACTTCTATTCAACTTGGGAAGTATGTAACATAATTTCATGGAGATTTTTTCAATTTTGAAATTCTTTCAAGGATAAATGGTATGGAAAATATGAACCAAAATATTGGCGAGTTAATTGAATTATGAAACATTGAGAATGCAAATAATACTATAAAGAGATTAAAAGATAGATTTGATATTAACTGATCCTTAATGGCTTTGTATCTCACATAAGTTTGCCAAATTATAATTGAAGAGAAAAGGACTCCAATAAAACCTAACTCCGAAATTATTGTTAACAGATCATTGTGGGTCATTTTTTGAATTTTTAAAAGATTTATATCTTGTTTTCTTAACTCATCTAATGTCAATTTGTGACTTTTTATTGACCAAATCATTTCGTTTGAATATGTATCTTCATAATCCTCATCAGCATATAAAAAGTATTTTGTCTTGAACTGGCCATAACCTATTCCATTAAAAGGGTTTTCCTGCAAAATATTAATTGCAATTGAGGCAATATCAAGTCTAGCTGTAGACATATTTTCTGATCTTTTGACAAAACTACTGAACACAATAAACAAAAAAAGTAAAAATATAATAAATGCAGTAGCAATTTTATTGAAATTGACCTCAAGATGATTTTTGAAATAGGAATAAATTTCAATTATGAAGACAACAAATGCGCCCAAAATAATTGATCTAGATGCAGAAAGAATAATCATTAAAATAAACATAATATAGTAAATAGGTTTGTGCTTAACACGAGAAATCTTCAGGAAGAGCATAGAAAATAAAATAATGAATCCAAAAAAATTTGGGTTTTCTTGAACGGTGTTTATTCTTGCGAAAACGAAGCTTGCCAAATCCATGAAATTTTGTGATTGTTTATAAAGCAAAATAAAATAATCGACCAATCCTAAAGCTGATAGCAAGACTCCCAATTTAACAATTAGTGTAGCTAATTCAAAAAGTTTTTCGCGAGTATCAACCAAAAAGTAGATAGCGACTGATACTAAACCTGTAAAAACAAAATTTCTTAAATAAATATAGAAATCACTGTTGGTTGGATTTTCAAAATAACTAAAAAGTATAGCTATTCCGAATAGGCTTAATAACTGCACAAAATTATCTTTATGTATGCTAATTTTATTTTTAAAAATGTAAAAACCTAAAGATATTATTAAGACTAAGCCAATAAACTTATGTATATATCGATATACATGGATTCCAGAACCCATATCATCGAAATTTGATGCTAGAAAAAATAGTGAAAAAAAAGTTAAACTAACCCAAAAATTATTTGAGTCTAAGTTTCTAAACTTTAAAAATATAAAAAAAGCAAATATTGGAAAAAACTCAATAATCATCTTTTGGTTTTTTAATATAACTTTTAATAAGTTTTATATTTTTCAGCGAAGAAAGAAATCCTAATATTAATTCTTTTATCAATTCATTTCTATCTTTTTTATAAGAAACAAATTGATTAATTATTGTGCCAATAATTCTTCCAAGCATAAAGAAAAGAAAATGCAATTCTGCCAATATCTTTGTTCTATTTTTAAGTCTTGCAAATTCAAGAGAGAGAAATAGTCTCGAGCATGAATATCGGAGACAATAATTTCTCAAACTTGATGTGTAGACACTATCACAAGTATCAATATGATTAAAGATTATTTCTTCAGCATAAGATATCTTACCATGTCTTGATACTGTGAATCCTAGGATTGCATCTTCAGCCTTTCCTAGTTTACGATCATACAAATTAAACAGATTAAAATTAAAATTCTTATACAAAAATTCGCTTTTTACTGAAAAAACTGGACCATTAAACCATTCAATTCCATTTTTTGAACTAGGCAGTCCACCCCTCCTTCCTGAATATCCAAAAACTCCATTTGGGAGTTCTGCATTAAATGATAAAAATCTCATAAATCTCATGAAGGCATTTTTTTTTGCAAAGCTCCTTAAGTTTGAATTAGGAAGCCTAGACGATAAGAAAGTATTTGAGTAGTTTATTTTTGGCTGAACTGCAACTATATCATTTTGGTAACAAGATAAGATTTCTGAAAAACAGTTTTTATTTATAATTTCTATATCATCATCAAAAAAAATTAAGATGTCTTTTTTTGATTCCAAAAAACCTTTATATCTCTGATATGGTTGATTTTTTCTTTTAGTATGAAAATATCTCACCAAGTAGCGCTTAGTTATATCAATATTGCGCTTATCAGAAGAGTCTACAATAATTATATTACTGGGTTTTGTGTTGCAATCTAAAATCTGATTCACCAACCTACAAAGCGATTTAGGTCGATTCATTGTTGCAATTACTACATCAAAATTCATTTTATTATTGGTCTATTCTTCTCGAACCATACACTTAAAGTTAAAAATATCCAGGTTTGGTAGTTATCACTTGAGAAATATACTTTAGATTTTTCAAATGGTATTACATTAAATATCTCTCTGTTTTTATCAAAATAATGTCTTTTAATTTCTAAAAATTGATCACTTTTAAGCCATTTGTTTACTTGACCTCCAAAACCCCTTTTAGGCCTATGTAGAATATTTTTAGGCAATAAGTTTGTTAATGATTTCTTTAATATGTATTTATTAGAATTTCCCTTGATTTTCAAATTTTCTGGCAAAGATATGCAAAAATTTGAAAAATCTAAGTCTAGAAACGGGCTTCTGATTTCAACTGAATTTGACATTGAGGCCCTATCTGTTTTAACAAGTATATCGCCAGCTAAAATGTTCTGAAGATCAAACTTTAAAACATCATTAAGATTTCCCTCTGTTTCATAATCGATTTGTTTGTCTTCTAAGCAAAAGTTATCCCCTAACAAGGAGATAATTTCTAGCCTATTAAAATAGCCTGGAAGTTTTATATGCTTTTGCAAAATAGATAGATCTGAATTCAAAATATTGTAATAATTATTTCTTTTATCCTCTTGAAGAAAATTATTTAGTATAAATTTTTTGAGACGAGAGAAGCTTATTTTCCTGATTTGGTTTTTTCTTAGAAAATGATTATATCTGTGCGCATAGCCTCCTAATAGCTCATCAGCACCATCACCACTTAGTAAAACTTTTGTATATCTGCTAGCAAACTTGGTAATCAAATATGTTGTTAGATTGGAAGAGTCAGCAAGTGGCTCATCATAAATGTGCTGCATGTTCAAGAAAGTCTCGCCAATATTATGTTCATCAATATTAAAGGTATAGTGATTTGTTTGGAATTTGCTTGAAATTATATTTGCGTATTTTGACTCATCTTTTTTTCCACCTATCGAAAGAGAAAACGTTTTTAAGTCATCCTTATATTTTTTTGCAACAGCTACAACAGCACTAGAATCCACACCTCCGCTTAAAAGAGCGCCAACTTCAACATCTGCCTCTAATTGGCTTTTTATGGATTGATTAAATTTTTCTTTAAAAACCTCTATAGCATCCTCAATTCCAATATCAATTTTTTCAGGAAATTTGTAATATTTTCTTATTGTAATTCTTCCATTGTGAAAATATAACGAGTTGCCAGGCGGGAGAGTAAAGATATTGCTATATATAGTATTATTTGGGTCGATATAGAGATTACTAAAATAATTAGGCAGGGAATGTTTGGATAGAATCGGTTCTATTAAGCCTGTTGCTATAATTGCTTTTATTTCAGAAGCAAAAACCAACTCCCCTGATCTTGTTATTGCGTAATATAAAGGTTTCTCGCCAAATTTATCTCTGGATAAAATCAATAACTGTTTTCTTTCATCCCACAAACCAAAAGCAAACATGCCATTTAAGCGCTTACAGAAATCCTCCCCGAAAGTTTCGTAAAGGGCCAGAATAACCTCTGTGTCTGTTTGTGTTAAGAAATGATATCCAGATGTCTTTCTGATTTTTTTGTAATCATAAATCTCTCCATTGAAAGTAACATGTACATTATTTGTATGATTTGACATTGGTTGTAAACCATTTTCTGGATCTATGATACTTAATCTAGCATGTCCAAAAGTTGCGCCATTAAATGCCTTGATATTAAATTCGTCAGGACCCCTATGTCTCAGGGTCTTAGTCATTTTAAAAACCAATTTCTCATAATTTTTTTTTGAAACAACTCCTGATATACCGCACATAATCTAGATATTCTCCTGGATAAATCTTTCTATCTTCTTAGCTCTTAAAAACCATGTATTTTGCTTTGCACTATTTAGACTATTGGAAACTCTAGTAGATTGATCAGATAAAGCTGTTTTTTTTATTTTTCTAGCCAAGTCATGAGAATTGTCCGGTTCAAAAAAAATAACCTCTCTTTCAGTAACTATCTCTTCAATTGAATCTATTTTTGATGCAACTATAGGCCTTCCAATTGCCAGATATTCAAAAAGCTTGAGTGGTGAAGTGAACAAATTAACTTCATGTTTTCCGGAATTAGGCAATACTAATATATCAGCTTTATTTTGATACTCAATAAGTGATGATTTCTTTACATGGCTATAAATTTTGATTTGATTATTAAGTTTTTGATTATCGATATAATTCTTGACTTGATCGACATATCTAGTATCACCCCCAAATATATGCAATTTGAATCTGTCATCTAAAAACTTTACAGAATCAATTAAACAGTAAACACCCTTTGACTCAAATAAACTACCAGTATATAAAATTTGAAATTCTTTTTTATTGGGGTTAAAGGAATATTTCTTTATTTCTGAAAAATCGCCAATACTCACAGCATCATGAGCAATTAAAGTATTAATACTATTTTTTTGGTTAATCTTAGAAGCAATATAATTATTCAAAACGATGACGCCATTGATTTGCCTCAAAAATTTATCAATATTTTTTTTATGAGAATGAGCCTCATAAAATAAGGCACAACGAATAAGATTTATTTTCTTTGCAAAAGTTAGGACGACTATAGAAATCCAATCTCTTGAGTAAATTACAACTTCATTATTCCTTATTATAAAAATTAATCTAAATAATACCGCTGCTGAGAATGACACTCCTTTGGTAATTGACCAAAGCTTCTCATTGAATTTTGATAATATTGATATGTTTAAATTAAATAGTCTACTTATTAGAAACTCTTCTGGGAGACTATAGAAATTAAATGCATTAATATTTTTAACACGATCGCTTTCTTTTAATCTAGGAGCCCAAAATTCTACCTTTTTAAATAAACTTGCAAACTCTTTACACATTACCATAGATTGATAAGAGTTAGCTCTCTCACTTGGTATTCTTGTATTTGATATGTAAATTAACCTCAAGAATTTTCTCTTTTTCAAATCGCTGATAGAATTTCAGAAATCTTTTCTGAAACATACTCTGGAGTTATGTCTTTGAAGCATAAATCATCTCTAAAACTGCAATTTTCCTGCTTCCAACAAGGACTATATTCGCAGTTTTTTTGATTATGAATTAGATATGAATTTTTATATTTAAAAAGACTTGATTGAGCAAACCCCGATAATAAAGTAATTGACGAAGTACCAAAAGATGATGCAATATGATTATGAAGACCCTCATTGGCTATGACTAAATTTGCTTCTTTTACAAGATAGAAGAGCTCTCTTAATGATGTTTTTCCTCTATAGTCTAAAACATTCTCTAGAAGAAAATCCTCTATAAATCCAATTTGTAACCATTTTATGGTTGGATTTAAATCAACAACTCTTTGAAAATTTCTATGCCCCCAATCCTTGTTAAAAGTAAAAGTCTTTTTGGAGGTTGGACAGATTAAAGCATATGGCTTTAGATCCTTAAATCTTGCATTGAAAGAAATGACTTCTTTTTTTTCAAAAAAAATTTCATTTGCATATTCATGTCCTAAATGAGTTACAAAATCAGAAGTACTGCCAAGCATATCAATAAAATGCATTTCTTTATTTAAACCTCTAAGGTGATCCATTTGACTCTTTTTTTCATACTGAGGGCAGAAGTGAATTATTCTTTCTCCTTTGAAAAATCTAAGCATTCTATAAATAAAAGATGAATAGTCTATTGCTATTGTTTTTTTAATTTTTGGATTATTAAAAAAAATTTCAGGATAAGAAGTAAACACAAAAATTTTTATTTTTTTGTTATATATTCTCCTTATGAATCCAGTGATGCATAGTTGATCACCAATTGCTTTACCAGCTCTGAAGACAATAATTGTATTAAATTTCTTTAAAAATAAATTAAAGTAATAACTTATAAAGTGCCTAATATTTTTCTTCATTCTTTATCTCATTAAATATATTTATATATTTTTTTACAAAAATATTAGCATCAAATTTTTCTATAAAGGCTTCTTTGCAACACTTTCTAAAATTATGCACATTCTCCTTTTTTGATATAAAGATATTTATTTTTTCTGCAATTAATTCTGGGTTATAAGGATTCACAATAAATCCTGTTTTATCTGAAACTGCCTCTTTCCCACCACTCAATTTACTTACAATTATTGGAGTTCCGGCTCTTAGTGACTCAAGTATAACTGTTGGGAATGGATCTAAGTATGTAGACAATACCAAAGTGAATGATGATAAAGAATATGCAATATTCAAGTCTTCTTTACTCAACCAGCCAGCAGTAACTATATTTGGATTCGAGACATTAAAATTCCTGGGCAATTCTCCTGCCAATAAGAGTCTAAATTTTGAATCTGTATCATTTAGTTTATTTAGGAGTTTAATTGATTGTGAAAGTCCTTTTTTATCGGATAACCTTCCAGCTAAACATAAAATTTTATCTTCTGAAGATAAGTCATATCTTTTTCTAAATTCATTTCTATCTTTAGCATTTATTTTCTCAATTCCTCTTATTCCATTATGAATAGTCGTAGTATTAGATATATTATTAACATTTAGAAAAATTTCTAATTCTTTTGAAACGGTAATTATCCTATCGACAGAAGATAAAAGCTTTCTAACAAAAAAATTCTTAAAGGGTATGTATCTCTTATAGTTTTCCCTTATTAAATCTAGATTACTAACTTTATAAGAAGAGCCATAATTTACATATTTGCCAGGATATACTGCCATAGCATCATGCATGGTGATAATCGATGGAATTTTCTTTTTCTTAACCTCGGAAATCGCAGAAAAAGAAAAGATCTGATGTATATTATGAAGATGAACAAGATCAAAACTATTTGCATCCAAAAAACTTCTTAAAATTCTTAAAATTCTTAAATTTAACAAAGATCTTATTGAGCTATATCTGTTATTGGTTTGATAACCAACTGTATAAACTTTTAGATCTCCAAAAAATGATTCAATAACTTTATATTTTTTGACTCTATGACTAGTTGTAATTACGGAAACATTGAAACCTTCTCGGGAATATCCTTTTGATAGCTCTAGTGCAATACTTTCACTTCCAGCATTGACTTCTGGAGGAAAAAAGTCCGAGATTAAAAGCACCTCTACTGATTTTTTATTTGCCTGATTATCCACTCAGTACCATCTTTATTTTCACCAAAAAACTTTGCATGAATTTTCTGAATTGTATTCAAATTTTCTTCGTTCGAAACCCTGAATATAATTTCGTTATATAAATCATTAGGAGTATCAACAATTAAACTTCGATTTTTCAAGATATTTGCGAAATCAAAGTAATCTCCAAATTTTTTTGTCCTAACAAGTAGTGATAATTTACCAAATACGGCCGCCTCTATAACCGCAGTGCTGTTACTTCCAAGGAAGATATCGTAATTATTTGATACTTCCTCAAGCTTACCATCAAAAACTTTTAAGTACTTTATCTCAGGTATTTTTTTTATCAAAGCTTCATAAAATTTATCTTTTATCATTGGCCTTAATTTTATTCCAACCTCAATATTTGGCTTACTAATAATTTCTTTTAAAAAAGGAATAATTTCATCAACTGAAATTAAGGGTTCAGATATTAATAAAACTTTAATTTTCTTTTTATTTAACCTTTGAAAAGACTTATCGCAAGCTTGATAATTATGTTGTCTTAGTAGACCACTGTAAAAAAAATTTTCCCTATTGGTAATTTTTGAATACTTTCTAAAATATTTCAAATATTCCATACTCCAAACACCATAAGAGTCAAACCCAATTTTATTGTCTTCACGATATGACTCAATAAACTCATAAACTGCATAATCTTTTTGTTGCAATCCATGCATAATTCCAATTGTCTTGATATTTAGAGACTTAGAGGCAAACATTAATGGTGCACTACGTGATGAAAAAGAAATTAGTACATTGTTCTTAATTTTTAAAAAAGAAAAAATTTTTTCAAGGATTAGAATTTGTTTTTCTAAAATAATATTTTGTCTTGAGAACGCGTAAAGAATTGATTGATGAAGATTATGAGGATTTTTGAAATATGGATTTTTCCCAACAAAAAGTGCTGGAAAATAAGCAAAACTTTGAAAATAAATTCCTAACTTTTTTCTTTTAAATATATTTAAGAAAAAATTTCTAGCATCTGAAAACCTTATAAATTCAATATATCTTATTCCATGATAGATATATTTTTCATAAAGTTTGTTTAATCTAAAATCAGAGCCAGAATTTTTATATATATAGTCTCCAGTGAATGAGCCTGTAATCTCCTTAGATTTAAATTTATGCAAAAATATAGAAACAATAGATAGAAATAAACCAAAAAAATTAATAATAAAGTATTTTATTTTTGGTTTAACTTCAACCCTTTTCTTTTTAAAAGTTATATTGCTATCATAGTAAATATACTTAATTGCATTGATGTATTTATTTTCAATATCCCCTATTAAAATATCTGTTACTTGGTTGCTAGGAAAATTCCTGTATAAATCTTCTATTTCTAATATAACGAGACAAATTTGAAAAATATCGCTGTACCAACTCCAGGATATCTTATAGCCCTTAAAGGTAAAAAAATCTATAAATTCCTGATTATTCTCAAATATTTCATCAGTCATTAACCTTGCTTTAGAGATATTTGATATTGTTGTATAGTCTTCTAAGTAAATAGTTTGAAAGTTATCAACTTTAATATCATTTACATCAGATTTCTTTTTAGTCAGGTAAATTTTCATTTTCTTAATTATCCTGATTGAATTAGTCTAGAGAACTCTATAGCAACAATGCAGATAAAAATTACTAGAATAGTTCCAGACAAATTAACTGCATGATCTTTCTTGGTTAGGAAATATGAAGCAATTGTTTCTACCAATCTTCCTATAAGCAAAATTATTGCAGCCATTTCTGCGCCAAATTCCTCTATGAATAAGAAAATTAGAGTTATTTCTACGAAAAATCTTATAGAGCTTGCATAAAATATTTTTCTTGTATTTGTTTCTAACCTCAAATAAATTCCAAAACACATTATGAGGTTGGCTAATATAAACTCTAATATTAGATATTTAAAAATTAAGTTAGTTTGGCTATTAACTTCAATATTATACAAATCAAATATATGCCCCACATAGAGCCACAAAATTACTGAAATTGAGAAACGAATTAAAAATGTTGAATTAAAAATAGAATTGATCGTACTTTCTAGATATTTAACATTACTTTTCATCTCATTAAATTTTGAAATCATTGGATTAAAAAAAGCTGACATAAGAGAATGCAAGGACTTAAATAAGTTTTTTAGAACAGAAAATACTGCTACCTGTTCTAGAGAGTATGTTGACCCAAGAACTAAAGTTGGTAGGTGGTTTTTTGAATAACTCATTAAAGAAGAAAGAGTAAGAGGTGCGGTGTAGGTAAATATATAATTCTTGATAACTGATTTTTTGAAACTTGATATAAATATTTTTTTAATTTGAAAATTAAGATCTGATTTTTCAATATAGAAAATAACATAAATAAGTAAAGCAAAGATCAGAAAAGAATTGACTATAAGATATATAAAGTAGTTATCTGTAATTCCTATAAGTATTAGAACAAAAAATATATAAGATAGATTCTTGATGAACCTAAATAATATAACTCTTTCATAAAACTGGAAACCGTTTAAAACTGCTGAGGCGGTACTTAATATTGAAGAAATTAAGCCATTTAAGATTATTAATGAAAAAAATGCAGTTATTTCTGTGGAGATATTATCAAAATCAGATATTAAGAAACTCAGTAAATTTAATTTATTTACTACAAGGAAAAAACATGCGAATAAAAGAACAATACACAGTCTATAAATGATGGCAAATTTAATAATTGAATAGCATTCATCAGGATTTTTTCTGCTTTTAATAAATCTAACAATTGAATCATCAAGACCTGCCATCAATAATTCAGCAAAAGCAAAAAGAGATAATAGAATTACATAGAGTCCATAATGCTCTCTATTAACTGAAGAAAAAATAAGTATTGATGTAAGAAAAATTACAAAGAAATTGGCAAAATTCAATCCTTGTAAATTTAATATTTGTTTTGTGATCTCTTTAATTATGTTTTCCTAAAAAAATTCTATTTTTTTAATAGACTTTCAACTTTTTTAAGATCTTCTGGAGTGTCTACTGCGAATGTTTTATAGCTTGTTTGCACCATTCTAACCTTATAACCATGCTCAATTACTCTCAACATATCAATAGATTCTGCGATTTCCAAGGGTGTTTCTGATAAATTAGTGTATTCCAATAAGAAATCCCTTTTAAATGGAATAATACAGACTTGCTTCTTCATTTGAACTGAATTGGACTTTGATAAGGTGGGTATTGCTTCTCTTGAAAAATATACTGCATTTTGATTCAAATCACAAACAACTTTAATACAGTTCTTGTCGATAAATTCATCATAGGAATCTATGTCAGAAATCAAATTAGTTACTAAAATTGAGGAATCATCTAACATGGGCGTTATTGATTCTGAAATCATTTCAGGAACTGTCATTGGTTCATCCCCTTGAACCATAACAACAATATCATATTTTCTTGATTCTTCTTTTTCTAAAATTAATAAGGCTTCTGCACACCTATCAGAAGCACGATCATGTGTATTTTTTGTCATGACTGCTTGGCCCCCAATAGATTCAATGTATTCAAAAATCTCCAAATCACAAGTCGCAACAATTGTCTTTTCTATATCTTTGCATGCAGAAACAGCCTCATATACATGTCCAATCATGGGCATATTGTTTATTAATGCCATTGGTTTACCTGGAAATCTTGAGCTACCCATTCTGGCTGGAATGATTGCAATTATTCTTTTCATAGTTTTTTTGGATTAATGGAGGATTCGCTTAAAAAAACTGTATCCATAGAATAAGGAAGAAATGTAAACCCCTCTTGTATTTTGAATTCAAGATCTTTTACATTTGGCTTAACAACATGCATTCCACATGGAATGGAATGCTTTGCACATGCTTCTTTAATTATATTAATTGACTCAGTAAATAATTTCTTGTCAAATTCAGCGGTTATGCCAATTGACGCAGATAAATCATAAGGACCAATTAGAATTGCATCAAGACCTCTTACAGATAAAATATCATCAATATTATCTAACCCTTTTTTGCTTTCAATCATTGCCACAAAAAAAGTTTTGGAATTTTCCTCTTTGTAATCTTCAAACAATTTCCCAAATAAATTTGCTCTGGAGAAGGCAACTCCTCTTTTTCCATTTGGCGGCCATAATGAAAAAGATATAGCATCAGAAAGTTGTTTTGAGGACTCAATCATCGGAAAAATAAGTCCTGCAGCGCCTGCATCCAAAGAGTCTTTACATGCTTTAAGTGAATTTTCCGCTAATCTGACAAAGGGGAGAGTTTCCCCTAGCTCTAAAGTCCTAAATATTCTTGGTAAAGTTTCAACTGAGATTGAACCATGCTCCATATCAACAGCTACCCAGTCATAGCCAGATCTAGCAATGATTTCAGCAATATCATCTGAAGGCAATTGCATCCATGATCCTATACTAGGATTACCAGCTTTCAGTTTTCCTCTCAATAGATCTAATGCATTTTTTTTATTCATTGAAATTCTTAATACTATTTATAGTGTTAGAACCTAATAATTCAGAGTTAATTTCTGTTCTTCTTAAAAGAAAAGCAATCTGATTTTCTTTTGCAGCCTTCAGATCTGCAGCAGAATCGCCTATCATTAGAAAACCGTTATTATATACAGGGTTTTTTTGAATAATGTTTGATATAACTTCTGACTTATCAGAGGGAGAACCAAAAACTCCCTTGAAATAATTTGAAATGCCTAATCTCTTTAATATTTCCTTAATTTCTTCTTCTGGAGTAGCCGATATCAAAAAATATTTTTGCTGCTTGTAGTTCTCTTTTAAGAATTTCTTCACACCTGGAACCCAATTTGATTTCATTACTTTTTCAATTGCGATAAATGAAAATTGATCACAATAATGTTTAATCATTTTCTCAGTAGGAGTCTCATCAGCCCATAGTAAATAAATTGGAATTTTTTTAAATCGTGATATGCCAGAATTTTTTTCATGATGTTTGATTATTTTATTTCTAATTTGTTTACTACAAAAAGAAAAAAGATCTTCAAATGCTTCTGATTTAGCTTTAACTGAATCTTTAATAACTCCATCGAAATCCCAAAAAACAACTTCGAATTTTTTTATAAATTCTAGTTGTCTAGTCATTACTGCGAAGATTGTTAGAAATTTCCTCGATTAACTGTAAAAGACCTTGTCCCAGATCAATATGATCTTCAGGTATATATTTTTTTCCTATTTTAGGCTGAAAAGCATATGGTGACCTTATATAGTGAGCATTATATCTTTCATCAGAAAAGTTTACCTTGTCTTGTTTGATGTCGATTATTTCTGCTAACATTTTTAAAACATCATAAACTTTCATGGATTCTAAGCCGGTAAGAATTACACTTTGATTGATATATTTATCTTTGAGGATTTGAACACTAGCATCTGCTGCATCTGCAACATGTATATATTCTCGCATTGACTCAATATCACCTTTATAAGTCAGTTCACCACTCTCCAATGCGCTTTTAATTACTCTATAAAGTCCATTTTTCATATCTGATCTGGGACCATATAATGAGCCATACCTGAGGATTGTATATTTCAAACCATATTTACTAGAATATTCCTCAATAAAATTCTCTGAAGACTGCTTACTGCATCTATAGAAACCCCCCTCTCTGGAATAAACGTACATTGAACTTGCATATACAAATCTTGATATATTATTTTTTCTGCATGCCTCTAAAATATTAAGATTTCCAATAATGTTAATTTTAGCTGTTCTAATAGGCTCTTCAACACTCTCATTTAAATCTGAAACGGCAGCAAAATTGTAAACAATTGATGCCCCATTTGTGGCATCGAAAACAGAATTTATATCTTGAATGTCTCCAATAATCATCTTTTGATTTTTTTGCAACCAGGGTGACTTGAAGGTATCGAAAATATGTACGTCATAATCTTCAGAAGATAGCTTGTCTGCAATATGTGAACCTATGAAGCCACTTCCACCAAAAACAACTACTTTTTTCATTTCACAAACCTTTTTCTTGAATTAGAAATTCAGACTCAGGCACAGGGCCTTTTAACTCTTCATTATTAAAAAATCTTATCACCTCTTCAGTGGCCTCAATTTCCATTCTTGTTCTACAGTCAATAGACATAGAACCCATATGAGATGTTAATAAACAATTATTAATTTTATTCAAAGGACCATCATAAGGTTCTTTCATAAAAACATCTACTGCTGCCCCAGCAATTTCGCCATTTTCTAAAAATTCAGAAAGTGCATCTTCATTAATTATTCCCCCTCTAGAAGTATTTAATAGGTAAACCGAATTTTTCATTAATTCCATTTCATCTCTTCCGATCATATTCTTGGTCTTAATTGTTAAGGGCAAATGAAGTGAAATAATATCAGAATTTCTATAGATTTCTTCTTTTGAGCACCATTTGAAGTTTTCATAATCTATTTGTTGGCCCATTTCAAGATCATTAATCAAAACTCTTGGAGAATTAAATCCAGTAAGATGTCTCAAAACTTGTTTGCCAATCCTTCCATGTCCAATGATCCCAACTGTTACCTCGGATAATCTTTTTCCAAAGAACCTTTGCCAATTGCCAGAATGCATTTCTAGGTTTGACAAATGAAGACTCCTTAATAAAGATATCATCAGCCCAATTGTTAATTCTGCAACTGCACTCGAAGGCGCATCAGGTGTGTATGAAACTTCTATTTTTTTATTCCGAGCCGCATGAAGATCAACACTATCTAATCCAATACCAACTCGGGAAATAAATTTTAGTTTTTTTGCTTTATCTAAAACTTTTGAAGTTATATCCTCAGTACCAGCAATAATAGCATCATAATCACTAACTAAACCAAGAAGTTCACTTTCAGTTAGTTTTTTGTTTAGTGGATTTATAGTGAAACTAATATTATTAGCATTCAACAAATCAATCGGCTTGGAATCTCTTTCAGCAAAAGGTACAGTAGTAATTAAAACATTTTTACAATCTCTCATTTAATTTTCTCCATTTGCTTAAGTTTATATATTTAGATAGTGTGTAACCAGAAAAAATAATCATAAATGGCTCAAGCGGAAATCTATATCTTATGGAGCCAATAGTTATCATATGAACCAATGTTAGATATACAAAGGTTGTTAATATTGGTGAAATTTTTAAATACTCTTGTTTTGTAATTTTGAATAAAAAAAGAAGTGAAAGCACTAAAATGGACCCAAAACTCAGGACTGATATAACTATTATATGAAGTGACTTATATTCCTCTGCATACGGCCATATTCGCCAAAATCTTATGAACTTTTCAATAGACAAATTTAAGAAAGCGATTGGATTTTCCTTGATATAAATTATTGCTTCATTTTTCAACTTTTCATTTCTTTTTAGAGGGTCACTTATTTTCAAGAATTCCTTCATATCAACATCCTTTCCAACAATACCTCCGCCAGATTTATTCAAAGGGTTATTTCCTGAATACAATACAACTCCATCGCCTAGAGATAATCTTACAAACTCATCGTACTTGTTATATTGATGAATCCACCATGGTGAAATCAATAAAATATACATCATCAAATAAGCACCTAGCCGCTTCAAAACTTTAAAAAAATCCTCGCTATGGACTACATATGAAAAAAGAATAATTAATATAGGGTTCAACAAATCAAATGTTGGTTTTACTAATACACTTATTATTAAGAAAAAACAGCCAACCAAAAAATTTTTCTTATACAAAAAATAGAACGCAATTAAAACCAAAGTTGTAAAAAATATTTCTGTAAGACCACTTACAGAATAAAACAAAAAGTGTGGGTAAATAGCAGAAACCAAAGCTGCTAAAAGAGCTGAGTTCTTAGACTTAAAAATATGAAATGACAGCCTATAGATAAACACTATCATTAAGCAAGAAATAACAATATCAACAATTTTTTGAACTAGAACCGATCCTGATACATATGCCAATATTGGATAAAGTGGCATATATATATCATTCGAAATTGTGGATCCATTAAAAATTTCATGACCTATTTCCCTGTATGCGTTCGCATCAGGGAAGTTTTGATCGGGATATACTATTAATGTAATAATCCTTATAAAAAAAGCAAGAAAAATTATATTTTTTAGACTGACACTCTCTAAAAAGTTCATTTTGAAAAAATTAATATTTTAAGTAAGATAGTTTTTTTATCTCTGACCTAGTTTTACTTATGCCATCAAGAATTAATCCTGAAGCTAAACTAAGGAAAGAAAGTATCATAAGTCCAGTAGCAAGGACTGCAGTTGGAAGTCTTGGGACTAGCCCAGTCTCTATAAATGTCGAGAAGATTGGTATTGCAATAACTATTGAAACTAAAAATAACAAAATCGAGATTGAAAGAAAAAATTGAAGTGGTTTTTCATCTTTATAAAGTCTAAAAATCAAACCAAGTATTCTAAAACCATCGGAATAGGTCTTGAGTTTACTCTGTGATCCATTTTTTCTTGGATAGTATTGCACAGGTAATTCCTTAAAAGCAATGCCGAGTTGAAGACAGTGAATCGTCATTTCTGTTTCAATCTCAAACCCCTTCGACAATATGGGAAAAGATTTTACAAATCTTTTCGACATAACTCTATATCCCGATAGCATATCCTTAAAACCTTTTCCAAAAATGGTACTTACTGTTTTACTGAGTAGCCAGTTTCCGAAAACATGGCCTGGGCGATATTCTCCTTTTAGGTTATCTGAAATTCTATAGCCTGAGATCATATCTAGATTTTCACTAATAAGTATTTCAATTAAATTATCAACCTGGGAAATGTCATAAGTTGCATCTCCATCAACCATTACATAAATGTCTGCATCAACATCTAGAAATGCTCTTTTAATTACATTGCCCTTTCCCCTATTAGGCTCATTACGAACTATTGCACCAGCGTTTAATGCTACAGAAGTTGTATTGTCATTAGAACCATTGTCATAAACAAAAATATTCGCTTCAGGCAAGATTTTTTTAAAAGAATTAACAACGGCATCAATTGATCTTTCTTCATTGAAGCATGGAATTACAATTGCTATTTTTGGTTTATTCATCTCTTCTAAAAATCAAGATAGTTGGATTAACATGGCTGTACACCAAAGGTATTTGTTTGATATTAAATCTCGAGACAAACTCTTTTTCCAGTGTATAACCAACTGGAGCAATATGAGTATTATCAGGTCTTCTAATAACCCCTACCAAATATTTGCATCTGATTTTATCTAAAGTGGCTAATTTTTTTAGATTAATTGGTGGAAAGTCATATGGTGATATAGAGTTATTTGGGCAAACCATAACATTCTTCTTATTTAACCAATCTGCAGCCAACATGCGAGTTGAATAACTAACATCATCTTCATCGTGGTAGGCAACTATCATTGGAGCTGATTGCAAAAACGAAATTCCAACCAATATTTTAAGAATATTAGCAAAATATCTCAGTTTTCTCAAATAAAAGATACAAAAGACCAAAATTATTGGTGGGAGATACATAACATACCTTGAATTAATATGCCATTCGTTAATATTTTTTAACAGAAATCCAAAAGAAAAAATCAATAGAAAAAATAACAAATGAAAGGAAACCGTTCTAAATGTATAACTTCCCGATGAAAAGATTGTAAATGAATATAATATTAGTAAACTAGCACCAAAACCTGGAACTAAGGAGTTTAAAAAAAATATTTTTCCTTGATTCAAAAAATCACTAATCAGGTAAACTAAATCAAAATTTATTTTAGGGTCATTTTTGAACCACTCGGTCTGACCAAAGAATTCCGTTGAAAATGAATCAAAATTTAAAATCACATATGGATTCAAAACCAGAAAATAAATAAGCACTATAAAAGGTAATTTAATAAGATAGCTTTTTTTTTCTTTAAAATTATTAAAAATCAATAAGATATAGAGCCAACATATTGCAACAAATAATATATTTGTAACAACAGAGCCAACACTTACCCCTAAGAATAATGCCAGAATATTTTTTTCGATATTTGAAAATGTCCCATACCTAGATGCTCTTAAAATTACATAAAGTGACAAACTTATCCAGAATAAAGAAAAAGCGTATGGCTTAATCACTATAGAGAACATAATACTTGCTGGCATAAGAAGAAGCAACATAGAGGCATAAATTGCCAAATTTTCCGAAATGTATAATCTAAAAATCTTATAAAAAACTAATACTGAAAGTACATAAAAAAATAGTACAAAAGCCCTACCAAATCTATAAACTGAATCCATAACCTGGGGACTTTTGAGAAGTTCATCCATGTTTGAGATGTCAATCAATCCAATCTTATCTAGTATGAAATACCAAGTACCTAAAGGATATAAATATCCGCCGCCATAAGAATAATAATGTGGGTCGAATTTGAACTCAGATGGTGAGATTCTTGATAATGCCATTATATTTAACATTTCATCCGCATTAATACTGTATAGATTAAAGCGTAACAACCATTTTTCGATATCCTCAGACTGAAAATTTTTTTCTACAATAGAGTTTCTACTGGATTGATTAACAAAATTTTCTTTGCTAAGATTGTTAGCACTTAGATAGCTATAATCATTAATCCTATGACCATAGTCTGCATTTTGTAATTGCAAAATAAAAAATATTGCAATTACAATGAGAATCTTTAAGTGCTTTTTTATAGATTCAAAAATAAACATAATGTAAAGAAAAATTGGCTTGAGATAATTTATATAAGTTTCAATTTCTTATAAGCAAACAAAACCATTCTTAATAAAAGAAGTCCGTGTTTAAAACGAGAAATCTGAGTAGAGCCATACTCTCTAGCCTGGTAGCGAATTGGAACTTCAAGAATTCTTAAATTTAACTTTGAAGCACCAAAAATAAGATCAAAGTCGCCAAAGGGGTCAAAATCGCCGAAATAAGATCTATTCTCTACAAGCTTGATGTAATTTTCTTTACTAATTACTTTTGTCCCACATAATGTATCTGTTATTCGCTGGTTTAATAGCCATGAAAATATTACCGAAAAAGTTCTATTTGCCCAGAAATTCAGAAAACGCATTGCATTGTCCTCCATAGGATAAATCAACCTTGAGCCATTTATAAAATCACCCTTACCTAATTTAATTGCATTATAAAATTTAATCAAATCCTCAGGCTTTACAGTAAGGTCAGCATCAAGAATCATTAGAATCTCTCCTTTTGCATTATCAAACCCCTTTCTTACAGCATCACCTTTTCCGATTCCATCTTGTTGACAGTATCTGATATTTTTATCACTGTATTTTTTTTGAACCCTTTTAATTTCATCTAGAGTGCCATCATGGCTATTACCTTCAACAAAGAAAATTTCTAATTCCCGTCCAAAATCAGGCAACCTTTTGACTGCATTTTCAATGTTTCCTTTTTCATTTCTACAAGGAATAAGAACAGTAACAGACTTTTCTTCAAATATTTCCCTTTTTGGCATTAAAACATAATAGTTTCTTAGACATATTCCCCTAATTAACGGAAGGGTTGCGAAAAACTTATTCAATATTCGCCCTAAACCAAAAAAACTTCTTGGAGATAAAATCCTCATTTCTTTTTTTATAACTTCAAGATCAGATAACTTAAATAGATTTTGAAGATCGAAATCTGAGAACCAGTTTGTTTCAAACGATGGCATTTTTTGCCTAAAAAATTCTGCTAAATTGAGAATCTTTTCCCATCGCCAGGAATGACCAATTAAAACTATCTTAGAGTTTGAATGACAAAAATGATGTAGAGAGCTCAAAACCTCTTGAACGTCGTCAACCAAACCAATAAGATCTGACAAAATAATAAAATCATATTTTTTCTTGATTGTATTTACAAGTTTTTCACTCTCAATATCAAGATTAAAAAATTCATAATTGGAATAATTATTTTTTGCCTCTAATATCATTTTCTTGCTAATATCAACCCCAGTAGCAAAGGAGGGTTTAAGTTCATGGATTAATCTTCCAGTACCGCAACCCAATTCAAGTATTGATGAGTTTTCCGGAATTAAAAAACGCATATATTTATAATCATTCTCATAAAAGTATGAGCTTTTATCAATCCATGAATCTCTGCTTTGAGACAAATCATCAAAAAATTCTCTTAGATTTTTCTTAACCATAAGTAATAACTAATTTTTTTTATTAAACAAGAAAAAAAATAATCCTGGGATTGACAAAACTAAACCCATAAGACCAAATAATATAGAAACCGCTAAAGCTGAATCCAATGGAATATTATAAAAACTTAATCCATAAACTAAAACACCCTCTCTAACCCCCCATCCTGCAAAAGATATTGGTAAAGCCATCATTAAAATCGCCACTGGGACAACTATGGTAAGAATAGTAATATTTATATCAATTGATAATGCCCTTGCAACATAATACATTGTCAAAATAGTTAAGAAGTGAATAACAATAGATAATGGTAACAACTTTGAGCTAGACCTAATATTTAACAAAGAGTATTTAAAAGTTTTCACTAAATCCAAAAGCCAAAGAAAATGCCTATTTTTAATGTTAAAAAACGCCTCGATTCTTTCTATTAAAAAAAACAATATTAGAGTAATAATCAAAGGCGTTATTAATAATGGTAGAAAATCTCTTATTTCTTCACTAAGTAAATCAAATGAAAGAAGATATACTACTAAAACTATTAAAATCAGGGAGAAAACTCCAAATAACCTATCTATCAATACGAACTTTGTTGACTCGCCGAGACCAATTTTACTTTTTTTATTCAATAAAAAAATCCTCATTCCATCTCCCCCAATATTTGACGGAAGAGCCTGATTAAAGAATAATCCAACCCAAAGATATCTTAATATAATAAAAAAATTTAATTTACTGCTCTTGTCATTAATAATTATTTGCCATCTTTTTGTTGCAAGAAATATTTGTAGAATCAATGGAATAATTGCAAAAAAAATAAAAACTGATTCAATTTCCAAAAAAGACCTTTTTAAACTTTGAAGATCAATATTTTCAGAAATAAGATATAAAAGTAGAAGACTAAAAAGTAGCTTGCTAATTTCTTTAACCATCTTCATAAGATACTTTTGTAAATATTTGTGATTTTCCTAACATATTCATTAACGTTAAATTTAATCTTAACTTTTTGGTGTAAATTAAGAGCAAAGCTTTCAAGCTTATTGGGATTATTTATTAATTCAAGAATTGTCTTAGCAAGAGTTTTATGATTAATTTGTCTTGGAAAATCAATATTATGTCTCTTCGGATAATATATGACCTCTGGTAAATCAAGTATGTTATTAGGCAAATAAGTTTTATTTATTTTTTCAGTGGGCTGAATCAAGAAGCCTTCCTTATTATGTTGTATTATTTCCGGGATACCGTCAATATATGAAGCAATAATTGGAGTTGAACACAATCCCGCTTCAAGAAACACATTACCAAATGGCTCCCTAATGGATGGAGCAATTAATAAGTCTTGTGATGCAATAAAACTATACTGATCTTTAACTCTTCCATGAAAAAATATATTTTTTTCACAGGCAGTTTTGGTTTTATAAAGGCTTAGTAATGGACCATCACCTGCAAAATTCAAATTTATCTTATTTTTTAAAGATTTATCAATATCTATCAACTCATGAAATGCATTTATAAGAATGTGTATGCCCTTATGTGGCTCAAATCTACCTATAAAGCCTAAATTAAATTTTTCATTCTTTTGCTTTTTAATATGTCTGTGAGTATTAATTCCATTGTGTACAACCTTAATTTTTGATTTCTTGATTTGAAATTTATACTGCAGCATTCTTGAAGTTGCATCAGAATTTGCAATAAAAAGAATGAATTTATTTCTTAATAATTTTGGTATTAAATTAGCTCTAGCGATAATATTCCACACTGAACCTCTCTCATGCATTATGCAATTTTTTGTCGGAAGAAGAATAAGTAGCAAAAAAAGCTTCTTACTATTAATATTGTTATAGAAGTGTACAATTTTTTTCTTGGATATTATGTCAAATATTAAGCCTAGAAGGTTTAGAGGATTATAGATATTTCTAATTTTTAGTGAAAAAGTGTCAGTGTATTCGGCATCTGGTTTACCAGTTGTATATACAGTATTATTAAATTCTTTACTTAGTAATGATATAGTTTCTGAAAAATTCTTTTGAACTCCACCTATGCCTTTAAGACCAATAAAATGAGAAATATTTCTTTTCAATTTAATATCTTAACGAATTGCAAACTTTCTTAAAAACAGGGTCTATGAGTGGGCTTTCATTGACTCTTCCAGGAAGGCTAATAACCTCAGTATCAATACCCAAAATACTTGCTTCAATTGCAACCGAACTATATGTACAATAAACTTTTTTTGCGCATCCTAAGATTTGATATATTGATCCGCTAGAAATATCTATATTTGCATACTTTAAAAATAGTTTAATATAACTGTTATTAGATCTCGGATGAGGCTTAAGCACAAACCTCCTTTTTGGGTTTTCTCGTATGCTTTCTTCAAGATAATTCATCATATCTTCACCGTCATGCAAACCTGGAGCAATTAGATAAGCATCTCTTCTACTTTTTATTTTAATAGATCTTAAGTAACTTAGCCTGTAAACTCTATCCATAACAACTACATTAATATATCCCGAAGATTCATAAACATTTTTTGAATAATTTTCTTCACAATTGACTTTGTCTGGAATGAAAAAATTATTAAGTCCATCTGCGTTATGCTTTAATTCGTCTCTACCAGATTTATATAACATTTTAGTATGTGAAGCAGGTCCATGCTGGTATGCATTTAAAGCAACATTCGAAAAAAAATTTTTAAAAACATAGGTAAACGCTCTTCCATAAACATACTCATGCAAATAATAATTGAACTCCTTAATTCTTTCAAAATTAGAAAAACTTCTTGTAGTGGAGATTAAGAGCAAAAGTCTTGGAATTCTAATAACCGATAACGAGATTTCTTCTTTGAGAGCAGAAGTAAGATTTATTTCATCCAATATATATCGCTCTTTAAATAAACACCTAAAATTAGATTTAATCTTTATTGATTTGAGGAAACAAGAAAAGATATCTGCAATTTTAGTAAATGAATCAAGTATTACTGCCTTTTTATAATTTCTTATATGTTTTGAAAATTTAAAATAATTAATAAAGTTAATATTTTGATGAATACCATCAGTTAATATATTTACTAGAAGATAGTCATTTTTTTTAATGCAATCACCAAATTTATCTTCTTTAAATTTATTGTCTAGATGTTTTGGATAACGAGTCAAAAAAAAATTTTTTTTTCCAGTAGGTAATAATTGCGTTGAGAAGAATATATTTTCGAATACTCTAATGAATAGGAATTTTGAAAAAAAAATGAAATTCTTCAGGATGGGCCATAAATATCTATTTTTAGTATGAACTATGTTTGTTATCTTAAAGTTCGTATTTAAATTAGAACTCTTGATTGCATCAATAAAAGAATTTGAGCATTTATCAATTGTTATATTTTTAATCTTATATTTTTTGATTAATTTATTAAGTAGAGTGACATTACAATAAATATTGTAAGAGTCAAAAATTTCTGTTCTTTTATTCGATATGTCTGATAGAAAATATAGTGATAAGTCCTTACCTGACTTTAAATTATTTTTTTTAAAAATTGCATTAAGAGAAAAAATAAAATCAGAATAAACCTGAGCATGATCTTTAGCTATTTTATTTAAAAACCCTTCATCATTTAAAGAGATAGAATTCTTGGAATAGACTTTGCCAATATCAAGACAATAAGTATATTCATAATCTTCAATATTTTTACTTTCTTTACCGGAATATATATATAAGTTCAAGTCTAGTATTTATTTTGATGAAGTTGATGTAGAACTTTCAAAGCATTTTTTGCATCTATGAGATTAGCCAAGCGTGAATCTAATTCATAGTGCTCGCAAAAATCATAAAAAGCTTTGGCTTGCTCATAAAAACCTGGCTTCAAAAAATCATATTTGTTATTGACAAATACAGTCTGGTCAATATTAGGCATATATCTTCTTATAGGAATTTCTTCTGATGGATCATTAATAGCCATTCCGTTATATTTGTAACCTATTTCAATTGGGCGCATTTCATATCTCTGATCATTTTTTAAAATATCTATAGAGAAATTCATAGGCGAATCAAAACTTAAGTCAAGCAAAATATCATGTCCATACTTGGTTTTACCGGAGGCATAAATATAACTATATTTATCTTTAAAGTTGCAAGAATTAATTTTTTGCCATACTGGCACACCGGCAATGTGATTTATTATATCGCTTACATGAACAGAGTTTTCATATACACCATATGGAAGCATACTTCCAAATTTATTAAAGTTATCTGGGCCAATGCTTCTTTCAGGAATGGAAACCTTTATTAATGAACTTTGGTTTGCTTTCAAGAAATTCTTTGCCTCATGCACTGTTGAATAAAAACGTCTATTGAAAGCTACAAAAATATTTTTTTTATATTGAATATCTTTCAATTTTTTATAATCAAGAGTTACAGGTTTTTCTACCATAATTGGTTTGTTGTATTTTTCAGCATCAATCAAATGACTTAATGTTGATTCAATACTAGAAATTATTAGCAGTGCATCCCAATCATCTGAATTGATAAGATCCTTGGGATCTTTGTAGGCATTATCAATGTTATGTTTCTCGGCACATTCTTCGATTTTTTTTGAATTGGGAGATGAAGCAATACAGTTTATATAAAAGCCTACTTTTTGGAAGGCTGGAATATGAAAGTGAGCTATATCTCCACATCCGATTACACCAAGTCTTATACTCATTAAAAAATTTATGTTATTGGGCAATGTGAAGCCGTGCTATCAACATTTGCTCTAAAAAAATTTAAAAACTCTAACAATAAAAGCTGATGCTGTCTTGATGAGTCATCAAAATTTGGCAGACCTAATTCCTCATTATTCATAAGTTGTTGAATAAGCCTGCTAGTAGTTACACTCTGAAAAGGCATAAAACTCTTTTCATAACTAACTTGACCATGATGATGATATTGAATCTCCAAGTCCTGATTTTCGCCAATTGTAATCAAGGTTTTTTTCTTTTCATTTTCCAGTCTTATTTTTATATTTTTATCACTAATGTTAGTCGATTGTAAAGAAAGGATTGAGCCATTGTTAGTGGAAAATTTTAATGATCCAAAAAATTCAAAATAGCCTTTTCTCTTTGCTGGTAGGCATGAATCAAAAGAACTTTCGGAGCTTGATATTTTTTCTCGGGTAAATGATTCAAACAAATCTACAAAATGCGGAGAGTTACAAGCTAGCCCCCAATCCCCTCCCGAAACTGTCATTTTTAACTTCTCAGGACCAAACCAAGATTGAATTCTTCTAAACTGGTAATTTGAGGATATCCACTGATTAACATAAGTTACTACAGAGCTCTTTTTAAGTAAATCTGATGCAAGTTTATATTCAGGAATAGATTGAAATAAAAACTTTTCTAAGATAAGAAATTTTACAGAAGCTCTTTCTAAAAGGTTTTTTAATATATCAAACCTGGCTTCAGCAACAGATGAAATAATGGCAACATCAAAATTACCACTTACATTGTTTAATGAATTGTAGCTGATTAAATTAATAGAAGACCTGGTAAAATTAGAATTATATACATCATTAAATCTATTCACCGCTATATCTATATTTTCTTTGGAATTATCAACAAGGTAGATATTAGACTCTTCCTCTAAATTAGCCAAGCTTTGTAAATGTCGACTTCCAAATTGGCCGAGACCTATAAGTATAATTCTAATCACTTAAATAAATTACCAAGTTGTTCTACCACCATCAACAGATATTATCGCTCCATTAAGGTATGAGGATGAATCACTTAACATCCAGATTATAGAGCTTTGATACTCATTTTTTTCTGCTAATCTTCCAAGGGGGATTCTACTTGAAACTTTATCAAGAAATACTTTTGGCTGATTGTTTTTGACACCTCCGGGACACAATGCATTGCATCTAACATTTTTATCAGCCCAGTATGTTGCTATATATCTCGTCATACCAATAAGTCCAGATTTAATAACAGAATAGGTAATAGGTTTAACTGGTTGGTCCTCCTTGCTTAAGTTCGGCTGTTCATAAAGTCTTTGATCAGGTGCTATAAGACCCAAATCAGAAGAAATATTGATAATAACCCCACCTTTTGCGGTCTTTGAGATTAAAAATCCAAAATGTTTAGAGCACAAGAAAGCTCCAGTTAGTCCTACGGCAATATCTTGTGCCCAATTATTAATCGGAAAGTTTTCGAGTCTTGAAAAGTCTTCTGTTCTCTCCTCAGTAACAGTTGGATTATTTGAGGCGTTGTTAATTAAAGCATATAAATTTATTTCCATACTTTGAAGGGAACTAATAACCTCTTTAATTTCATTCTCATTAGTTATATCAAGAGCAAAATGGAAAACATCTACATCAAATTTATCACTTAATTCTGATGCAAGATTACTCAGCCTGAAGCTGTCAATATCTAGTAAGACTAAATTTCCACCAAATTTCGCAATAACCTCTGCATGCATCCTTCCTAATAAACCGGCAGCTCCTGTAATAGCAATAGTTTTATTGGCCAGATCAAACAAACTTTAGTCCGATTAATTATGAATTAAGCACAGGAATGCCATGAATTCTCTCGGCGCAGACTTTACATGCAGGATTACTTGCATGTTCTTTATTTCTATGAATTCTCCTAATTTCTATCATCTCCTCACTATTCCAAACATCATATATTGTATCTTTTCCAATTTCACCAAGAGTCAATCTAGTATCAAGTGAGCAACATGGCGTTATATTTTTATTTCTCAAAACTACTCTTTGATATGGTTGAGGGCATTGGAAATCATCAATCAAATGAGAATCTCCGAAGTTATCAGAGGGGTAAAATTGAAGATTTCTTTGTTCAGAGTCTGCTGGAATAAAAGATTGCACAGAGACCATATCAACTTTATCTTCCCAGAAAGCATGAAACATCTCTACTTCATGCTCGTTTAAATTAATTTTGCAGAAATTCACACCAGTAACTGGAAGTTTATAACCGCCTTTTTCTTGAAGGTCAAGAAATCTTTCAATATTTTTTATGACTTTTTCATATTTTCCGCCTCGGACAGATTTAAAAGTTTCTGGCGAGGCTGCATCAATACTAAATCTTATTCTTGTCAGACCAGAATCAAGAATTCTTTTTGCTCTTTTTTCAGATAAAAGAGTTCCGTTAGTTAATAAAAAGATATCTATAAAATTATGCTGATAGGCATATTCAATATATCTTTCAAAGTCTTTATCAAGCAGTGGTTCATTAAATCCGGTATGAGATATTGATGGGCATGAATGTTCTTCGCCTTCAGCAATGATAGACTTATAATCTTCCCAAGATAGCTTATCTGAAGAATAAAAATCACTCAAATTATCAACACTATTAAGCGCACAATGTCCGCAAGTTAAATTACAGACTTGATCCATATCGAGTTGAATAAAAAGCGGGAAATCAGTCTCTAGCTCATACTTATTTACCTTGTCCCATGTTTCCCTGTATTTAATAAATTTTTTCCCAATAATTTTGCCTAGTTTTTCATTGACATCAACTTTATTAAAATGTTGAACTCTGTTGTCAGTAGTGTAGATTTTTTTATGCATCTGGATTAAATTTTATTAAGTCTATATTTTTTTTTGCAAGATAGTTTTGCCGCTTCAACGATTTCTAAAGTCTCTCTAACACTCTTAAGATTTGAAATTGAATTCGGAATTTTACCACTTAAAAAAGCTGCGTTCTGAATGTTGAATAATTCATCGTTAGCTATACTGACTTTTGATTCGCTTGCACCTTTCTTATAATGGTCAATTAGAATAGTATTTTCAATAAAATCAACTTCTATATATCCATATATGCCCGAAATGGAGAATCCTCTTTTAAGATGCTTTTGAACAAAGCACATATTTATACTTGCTGAGAAATTTTTATATAATAGATTTAAGGTGGCTGTATCCTCTACATCTAGGTCATCCTTGAAAAAATTTCCGCATAAACATGACACATATTGCGGCTTGCCAAAAAACAAATGACATAAATCTATTTCATGAATTTCAGTTAGCAAGACACCTCCACCCAACTCTTTCTTTGCCGCATATAGATCCCTATAATTTTCATATTGATGCCACTCTGGCAAGTATGACTTTACATAAAATTCAGCACTAATTATTTTTCCAATATGATCCTGATAAAGTAATTCCTGTACCTTTTGAACCAATGGATGAAATCTTCTTTGGTATCCAGTGTAAAAAATCAGATTCTTCCTTTGAATAACATGGCTAATTTCATCAAAATCATCAAGATTATTTGAAAATGGTTTCTCTACAAAAATATTGATTCCATTATTTACACAGTCCTTAATATAAGGAGCATGTTTAGATGAAGGGGTAGATATAACCGCCAAGTCAGGTTTTTGCTCCAAAGCTAGAGAAAATGAATTAAATATTTCAATATTAAACTTGGATTCAATTGATTCACTATTATTGACAGTGAAATCCTCATTTAACAAAGGGGTTTTTCCTTTATGTCTGTATGCTATGAATTTTGTTGAAGAGTCCTTTAAAAGATTCGTAAAGATTCTCAAGTGTCTTTGGCCAGCTCCTCCTAGTCCAATAAAAAGAATCTTTTTAAAATTATTCAATTGAAATTCTCTATGTAAAATTCGGTGAATTGTTTATTAAAAATTGAAGTTTTTATTGGCTCAACCCCTCTCGTTGTTTCAAATGTATAACAACCCCTATAGTCGATACTCGAAAGAGCTTGGAATATATCATAGAAGTTAACCATACCACTGCCAAGCAAAACATTCTGTCCTTGGGTGTTTTTATCTTTAATATGCACATGCTTTATAAGACTTGAGAGCAATAGAATGTCATTTAATTGATCATGCCCAAGTGAAATGGTGTTTCCAGTATCATATACGATGCCAACTTTTTCTAGGTCAAGAATCTCTATGAAATAAATAAGATCTTTAGCATTTAGGGAAGTTTCTAAAAGTAAATTGATATGATATTCTTTGGCTTCAAGATAAATTCTTCTTAATTGCTTAATATATTCTTCAAAGTCTTTTTTTTCAATTTCAGATTCCTCAAAAAAAGGAAGTACAAGATTTTTTATTCCAAATTTGGAACACTGTTTAATTAATTTCAGATTTTGATTTAGGCAAGATTCGTTTTTTAACGAATGATTTATAATATAGTCATTGCAAAAAAAATCGCAACAGAGATTATTGTCTTTTAACAATTTATTGATTTTTTTTATGCCGTCTCCGCTCCAAACTGGGTTGTTAGAATTATGCTCTCTTTCTGCAAAAAGTTCTATGTAGTCTAAACCGATTTCTTTGGCTATTTGGAATTCTTTAGTCCAGTTTTCTTGAGGAAAGAACTGTAATTGACCCGGAGGTGAATTTGTGAGCCTTCCTTGAACTATTCCAAAACAATGATTCTTCATTTGACTCTTCCAATTTTATCTATTACCTTTTTAAGAATATTTGCTTTATTTTCTGCCTCTTCTAGTGAGCGATAATTAGTTTTAAATTGCATTATTTTTTTTTGAAGATCTTCAGCTACAGGGCAATGATTTAAAGTTGAAATCAATTTCAACTTTTTATTATTACTATTTTTAAAAACAGGTTCAAGATATGGGACTACGCATGCAGAATAAAAACCATCACCTCCTGCCTCAGTATATAAATTGTAAAAATCTTTCCAGGTCATTCCAAATTTTTCTAAACCAAGAAATTCAAAGGAAAAAGTATAGTGAGAGTGCAAATAATCAATGGGTATTAATTGGGGTTTAATCCAGTTACAATCAATTACCGCATGTGAGAAAAGCCTTGCTACTTTCTGTCTTTTTGTAACGATTTCTTCAATCCTTTCAAACTGGGCTAGTCCAACAGCTGCACAAATTTCAGGCATTCTATAATTTAAACCAACTGTATCAAATCTTTCATAATTAGGATCCTGAACAGAGGATAAAGCTAATGAGGTTCGCCCCGCTTTTGCAGTCATGTGTTTATATCCAATACCACCAAATTTTCTTGCATTAACAGCAAATTTTTCATTATTAGTTAGCAACATACCCCCTTCGCTTCCAGAGGTCATATGTTTCTTGTTTTCAAAACTTAGAATACTTATATCGCCCAAAGTTCCAGCAAAATTTCCTTTGTATTTCCCCATCAAGTTTTGCGCTGAATCATCCACCACATAAATTTTATGCTTTTTTGCAATTTCAATTATAGGATCCATATCTGCAAAAAGTCCTTGAAGGGAGACTGTAATGATAGCTTTTGTTTTTTTTGTAATCTTTCTTTTTATATCTAAAGGATCTATTGTGTAAGTATCTGGATTTACGTCAGCAAATACTGGCGTAGCACCCATATGAATAACGGCGTAAGCATCCATCACAACAGTTAATCCAGGAACAATAACCTCATCACCTTTTTTAATTCCAATAGCGGCCATTGCCATATGAAGTGCAGATGTTCCAGAGTTACATGCTATTGCGAAATTTACAGCAAGCTTCTCTGAAATAGCCTCCTCCAACATTTGACTCCAGGATTTTTGACCTTTCGTGTGAGCAAGAAATTCATGTACATAATTTACCTCTTGTCCACTAAACTTTGATAATTCAGTTTTAATTTCTGAACAAGTTTTAATTTCTGAACAAGTTTTCATTTCTGAACAAGTTTTCATTTTTGATAATTTTTTTTTGATTAAGACTCCACTCAGAATTCCTAAACCAATTGATTTGATATAAATCTGGGTTTTGTGTAAAAAGTTGATCGATTTGACTCCTTGAACACATATTACCGCAAACTCTTTGAATAAAACTTAATAGCCAATAATCTTCCTGATAATCAAGTGTAAGTCTTTGTCTTTTATGTATGAGATTAGTATCAGGCAAGGTGGTAATCTTATTTTTTTTCAAACTCTCTATAAAGATCCAAAACATCTCTGTATCTTGATTCTTGTCTAATCCTGAGCAGGCCTTTTCTATAATATCCCTGGTAAGAGAATAACCCACGCTTGCCCCCCCAGAGGAGGAAGATGCAGATGGTTTAACCAGGTCAAAATTTCCATTGACTAGTAAATCAAGGCTTTTTTTCATAAGATTGCCATCAAAAAAAGGATCATCTGCATCAATTGTATGAAAATAGTCGATATTGTAGGTATCTGCACAATTTAGCCATCTTTGTAATTTATTTCTAAGGGAACCCCTAAAACACTCTACACCGGCCTTTGATGAAATATCCTCGATTATGTCATCATTTTTTTCAGAACTTGTGGTAACAATAGGTTCAATTTGATAATATTTAGCTCTTGAAATAATATGTTCTAAAACATTACCCTCTCCAAAAGGAAGAAGGCATTTATTAGGAAGTCTTGAGGAGGATGTTCTAACAGTTATAAAACCAAAATATTTTTTAGTCATATTCTATGTGTTGACGAAGTTTCTCTGAAATTTTCGCTTCATCAGATGAAATGCGTTTAATTCCATCACCTAATGCCGATGTTATAACTCTAATATCAGTAATAAGCTTTCTTAGTCCTTGAGGTTCAACCGAAGAAGACTGATCTGAACCATACATAGATCTATCAAGAGTAATATGTCTTTCTAGAGATGAAATACCTAATGCAGCTGCGGCATATGAAACTGCAAGACCTACTTCATGGCCACTATATCCAACATTACAACCGAATCTTTCTTTAAGTGTTTGAATCACACTTAGGTTAGCATCACTTGGTCTCATAGGATAAGTTGACACTGTATGCATTAATTCAAAAGGACAATTTTCTTCACGAAAAATATTTACAGCTCTTTCAATGTCTTCCATTGTAGACATGCCGGTTGAGATAAATGTATGTTTTTTTTCTTTAGCAACAACTTTGAGAAATTCTGCAGAGACGATCATTGCCGAAGCTACTTTATTGAATGATAAATTAAATTGTTTTAAAAAATTTTGGCTATTAATATCCCAAGCAGATGCAAACCATTCAATATTTTTTTCTTTGCAAAATTTATCTATTGCAAGGAATTCTTCTACCTCAAATTCCAAACCATTCTTTTGATCTCTTTGCGTTGTTCCCCAGGGGCTATTTCTTGGAGATTCTAAAAATTCTTTTGTATAAACAAGATTTATATCGCGTTTCTGGAACTTAACGGCATCACATCCAGCATTAACGGCTTCTTCTATAAGCTCCTTACATATAGATAAGTCACCATTATGATTTATTCCTATCTCAGCAATTACAAATATTGACATAAATTTTAATTGTATAAAAGTTCAAAAATATTAATTTGAAAAGCGTGTTCAATCAGCTCTCTAATAACACCTTCACCACCTCTTGATGATAAAGTATAGTTGGCTAGATTTAAAATTACATCATGACTATCAGATGGGCAGGCAGTATAACCACAAATCTTCATTACAGCAACATCATTAACATCATTTCCTATGTATAAAATTCTTTTGAGACTTATATTGTTGTTATTTGCATAATTTATTAAAGATTTTTTTTTATCAACTACATTTTGAAACACTTCAACGCCAAGTTTTTTTGCTCTTGCTGAAACAACTTTATCTTTTTCAGTTGACATTATTAGAGTCTTCATATTTATCCTCTTTAAAGCATCAAAGCCAAGTCCATCAGCTCTGGAACATTTAACAAATTCTTCCCCTGAGTTATTGGTGTATACATTGTTATCAGTTAAAACCCCATCAAAATCTAAAACAATTAAATCAATATCCTCAATATTAAATATTTTTTTCGAAATCATTGTTTTTTTGTAGAATTTATAAATGCCTTTTTTTGATTTTTTTCAAAATATTAATTATATCTTCATAAATTAGATATAAAGAATTAGACTCATTTAACAAAGTCTCTTTACGTATCTCGGTTAAAAATGAATTTAAAGATTTCTTATCAATTTCCATCCAGTATTCAATACCTTTAATTAGTTGTCCTTTTTTCACAATAAAGTTTTTATATTTATCAAAAAAAGTCTCTACATCTGGGTAGAAATTATATCCAATAACAGGAACATTATTTACTAGCGACTGCCAGATAGTCATCGAGTCATAATGCATAGATATCAGCAAATTAGCTTTTTCAACAAGGTCCTCAAAGTGGTTATACTTGAGCATTAAGGGAATTTCACTATCAATAGTATAGATATTTTTAGCATTGGCAATCTTCTCAGAAATCTCAGAATTGACATGTTTTAACTCGCCCTTTTTTCCTTTAATGATAAATAATACTGAACTATGTTTTTGCGCGGAATTAATTATTTCATTTAAGAAGGCGAAAAAATATTCTAGATCGATTGGAAAATACTTCTCAGTTCTGACAGTGTTAAGCGTAACTAAAATTGTGAAATGATAATCATCAATTAATTCTTTTAAGTCACTACTGATACCCATAGAAGAGCCCCTCTGACTTTGACGATAAAGACCAACATTTAAAAAACTCTTTATATTTCCTCCTGAAAAATTTATGCAATTTCTTTCAATAGAATTAATGGAATAAAACTTATCACAATTAATATAATCGCCGCCTAAATCAGGCGGATAAACAAAACCATCTCCATGAACTAAAATTCTTTGATATACATCTCTATATGCATGCAGGAGATTAACGTAACTTCTGTCAGCTAAACTTCCATAAATAATGTTCGATTCAAGTTTAACAAGAGTAATTGACAAAAATAAATCCCGCAAAAAGTTATAAAACAGCCATGGTTGAACCGAGTAAAAAGAAAAACTTTTAACACTTAATGGTAAAGATAATATTGTTTCTCTGATTGCACTTAACGCTGCTTTAAGAGAGCTCTTGTAATTATTAATGAAATTTAAACCATATATTTGTTTGATTCTATTGCACTGAAAAATAATGCCTGAAACTGTAACTTTACGCTCACGAAAAAAATAATGTGTGTGTAGAAAACCATCTGGAATTGGTTTTCTTCTGAGGTATATAACATTTGGGGTAGGCAAATCTCCTCTGTAGAAAATTATTGGATACATTTGCTTTAAAAGAAATAATAGAAATCTAAAGAAATATAAAAGATAGTTAATATACAGCAATGTTTTAGATAATAAACCAGTGCTTGTTTTTTCCAAGATATTAGTTAATATTTCTGGCCCATAGGTCTTATAGCTTTTGAAACTAAATTGTCTATCAATCTCTTCTCTAAAGGCAAAATATTCATGAAAATCGTACGCCAAACTTTTCTTTATGTAGTCTAAAGAAATGCAATTAGTCTGACCTTCTTCAGCAAAGAATTCTTTAAAAATTAATGCAGATTTTTTTTTATCTATGAAGAAGTTTAAAGAGCTGGGATTAATGCTTTCAAAAACAGATTTTTTTTTATTACACCAAACAAATATTCTTGCATTAAAAAATATTTTTTTATATAAGAAAAAAACTCTTAATGAAAAAGAAGGCTTATAAGCAAAAATTATTGTTTCCAATTTAAAAATCCATTCCCATTACTTTTACCAATTTTTGTCTTTTTCATAACCTAGCTGAATTAATAAATCACCGCAGTGTTTTTTGAAATTATTTTTATTTTTTAGTGAAAAACCTTCTTTCCATGAGCCTATTTTTCCTTTCCTGAAAGTTGAAGTATGTCCATAAAGATTTTTCCCTATAAAATTTAAATCATCCGAAGTTAATTCAACAGAACAGGCATTTGCAATTTTCTTAATTGAATTTATTTGCTTTGTATCTGAACCGCCTCCCTTTTTTCCAACCAAATCTTCAAATTTAATTATTATGGCATCATTAATTATTGTCCATCTCAAAAACCTTTTGTAAGTTTCATAAATTCCACCATATAAATTATGGTCTAAATTTTCGAATTTGGGTTTGTCTGGCTGTTTAGGTTTGACTGATATTATTGGCCCTTCAATACCTTCAATTAAATTATCGATAACCTCCTCTATAGTGTTGGAGGAAAAATTTGATGAATAGGGGTGGTCTTTTTCTAAGATATAGTTTGCTGCTGACAGAAGAACATCTCGAGGATCTCTTATGCCTATAATAACTTTGATTTTTTTTTGTAATATTATGTCTTTTATTTCACTATCAAAAAAGATATGTCCAGCATTAAAAGATGACTTTGGTAACCAAAGAAGTAAGTTTCTGAGCCGGTGAAATTTCCCTTCATAATTAGAGCTATGAAGTCTAACAGGACTAGCGCCAAATCTTTCGTATTTGAAAAATTTTAAAAATAATCTTTCGAGCATATGTGTCCCAGACTTGGGAATAGATATGATTATAACTCTTTGATATTTAGAAGAAAAATTAAGCCTAATGCTTTTTATTATAAGAGAGAATTTTCGATAGATAAGAAGATTTTTATCATAAAGACTTTTAGCTATTTTTA
>Ga0255782_10000249_pt1 | contig 48246 bp, 65 predicted proteins | sample 101ome_26_FD_179980 | JGI IMG/M metagenome (GOLD analysis project Ga0255782, IMG submission 179980) | Coastal salt marsh microbial communities from the Groves Creek Marsh, Skidaway Island, Georgia - 101408AT metaG (version 2) | ecosystem: Environmental > Aquatic > Marine > Intertidal zone >...
GCACTTGTTCGGAGAGCGTTTGAAGATCCATGTTCTTCTGACAAGTAATCAAATCTCTTCCTTATGTAAGATTAACATGACGTGGTGGTGGCCATTCAGCAAAATGAAACGTTCTTTTAGTTATCTGATGGGTGAATGACTCCTAAGTCATTCACAAAATATCAAAAATCAAGACAACATGGACAGACACCATCTACTCGGCCTCCTCGACAAGCTCCAAGAAAAGTACTCCCTCCAAGACGGGGAGTACAAGGAGTTCGCCGAAGCCATCGGGGGAAAGAAGAAAACTCTCGACTTATCCCAAGTAAAAATAGTGAAGTTGACCTACGACCTGTATGAGTGTGGAGTAGAACACGGTGACGAAGAATTCTACCCAACCCTAGACTTTACGAAAAAATGTACTTGTATGTGGAACGTAGTGGAAGACGAGACGAGCTGGCACGTCTACGGAGATAAGATATACATGGGCCTGTTTAATCGTTGTGACATTCATAAGAGTGAATTAGAACTCATAGTCAAAGAGATGGAAAAGGAAAAGAGTGTTGTGAGCATGGCGAACGTGCACAACAGGAGGATTTGTATTCGACCGATCTCTGTAGAAATTATTTCTTAATAAAATGTAAGATGTCTCCCGTCCCATTCGTCGACGTCAGAAACATAACTTCCGCCTCGAGTCCTCGTTTCAAGAAGGGAATAGATGGTCTCGTGAAACAGTCAAAACATGCGATTAGTACCGGTAAGAGTACGCTCAACAAAGAACTCAAGATTTACGACCAATTCATAGCACGCGAAAAAAATTCAGGTAAGGCTGTCTACGTCAAGCTTTTCTCTGAAGTCAAGCGCATTCTGGCAGGTAAACCTGCGTCAAAGCCCAGTAGTTTAAAGAAGAAAACCCCTAAAAGTACATGACGACGTGCGGCGTGTGCTGTGAACGTTTTAATAAAACAAATCACAAAAAAGTGTCTTGTCCTTTTTGTGATTTCGAATCGTGTAGAACATGTACACAAACGTATCTACTTTCTACGAGTGAAGATGCACACTGTATGAATTGCAAAAAAGAATTCAGTCGCGATTTTGTAGATTCGTTTTGCACCAAACGGTTTCGAAACGAAGATTATAAAAAGCACATGGAGCAGGTCTTATTTGAAAGAGAACTCGCGCGTATGCCTGAAACGCAGCCATACGTACAGAGAATACTTAAACGCCGGCGCATGTCTAAACTGAGAGCTATGGTGGCAGATTTATACATAAGAATTCGAAGGAGATACATGCACATGGTTGAAACTAAAAAACCTAGGTTCGAATTTTATTTGTTGGCATCTATTTTTCTAGAAAATTCACATAGGTACATTCGTGTAGAATTAGAAAAAATTCCTTTTGGGTTGATAGATTCAACTGATGAAAAGGTTACATTTACGAGGGGGTGTCCCATGGAAGATTGCAGAGGATTTCTAGATGACTTATGGAAATGTGGTATATGCGAACGTTCGTTTTGTGAAAAATGTAACGAAACGTGTACAGAAGGACATGTGTGTAATCCAGATACAGTGAAAACGATGAAGCTTATAAACAAGGATACGAAACCATGTCCGAAGTGTTCAACTATGATTCATAAAATAGATGGATGTGCTCAGATGTGGTGTACCACGTGTCAGACGGCGTTTGATTGGAGAACAGGTGCAATAGAAAGGGGTCGCATACACAATCCACACTATTTTGAATTTCAGAAGAGATCTAGAGAAAATGGGGATATTCCATGTGGGGGAAGGCCCATGTATAGAGAACTTATCGAAAATGGGGCGCCATCTCATATAATGCAGTTAAATTACGTAATATCTACAATTGAACACCAGTTAGCCTATAGATATGGATACATGTATGAGAATAATTTACAACTCAGGATAGATTATCTCATGAATATGATATCAGATGAACAACTCAAAAGGGAACTTCAGAGACGGGACAAATACAATCATAAAATGAGTGACATACGAGATATATGCCAAATGTTTTTAGATACTGGTGGTGATCTATTGCGACAGTGGGTCGTTGAACGAGATCGAGAAAATGAAATCATAGACACAGCATTTGAATTGTGCAAGTATTTTAACATGGTGTCTAACGGAATACACTCTAGGTACAAATGCGTGATTCCTCATCATATATTTCTCGGTACAAGATAGATGTTGCTAATCGTTGTAGTAGTACTAATCATTATATTTTACATTTTTATACCTAAATATAGACCCCCCGAAATAATAAAAAATGCACTGACGCCAGAAGAATGTGAATACATAAAAACGAAGGCTGAACCGAAACTCAAAGTGTCTACATTATCTGATGATCAAAACATAGATTACCAGGTACGAAAGAGTGAAACGGCGTGGTTGGGATTCGATGATGAGAGAATACACGACATAGCACACAGGTGCTTAAAACATGTGGGCATGGAAGATTGTGATAATTGTGAGAGTCTCCAAGTCCTTCGGTACAAACCAGGTGGTTTTTATAACCCTCACCAAGATGCAAACGCGGAACACGCGAATAAAAGAAAGTACACATTCATACTCGCCTTGAATGATGAGTATGAAGGTGGAAAAACGTCGTTTCCGGTATTAAATAAATCTTATAGGCTACACAAGGGTGACGCACTTTTCTTTAATACTTTAGACACGTGGGGTCACGTGAATAAAAAGGCGTTACACGGTGGCGAGCCCGTGGAGAGTGGTGAAAAGTGGATTTGTAACCTATGGGTCCGCGAATCTAAATATCACCCCTAGCGCGCAACTTTTCGCGGTTCGCCATGTGAAGCGCCTCTACATCTGCCTTGTTTTGGCCCACGTAAGGCACGGCGTATCCTTCGTCGCACATCCACTTATTGACGTTCGTCCATTGTCCGTCTTCAGACACCCACACTTCCGCCAAAATGCGACCAAACTTCCCTCTGGAATCCCTTTCCGGGCATCTGAGTTGGATCTCGATATCATCCTTCTCAGATTCTACGGCCTTGAGACACCATTCCTTGAGCTTCTTCTTGGAGAGGAGTCCGAAAACCTTTTCTTCCGCGTTCGAAGTGCGTGACTCTGGGGTATCGATGCCGAGCAAACGCACGCGTTGCTTGGTACAGACATCGAAACCGAGATCGATGGTGACATCTATCGTGTCTCCATCGACGACCTTTTCTAAGGAAGAGACACGGTAAATGAATTCACAGGGTTCTTGGACGTAGGTGGACATATACTATGGGTTAGATTATAATCGCTTCAATGCAGATTCTAGATTTCTTTGATTCAGTGTTTGTTTTTTATTTCCTCGAACTGCATTTGCGTAACTTTTTTTGGGTCTATAATTTACGACTTTTCTGGTATTATTTATTCGGGGTCTATAATTTACAATTTCCCTGGTGTTAACATATGGAATGGGTTGTTTTCTGTATTTTTGAATAATAGGTGGCGGGGGTTTAATGGGATTTTTTTTAAGTGTAAATGGATTTTCCTTTCGCCAGTTTACCATCTCACTGGTAACTTTAGATAGATTTTTTTCACCTGCTCGAATTTCTTTATTTAGTGCCTGTTGCTGTGCTTTAGTTGCGAGCCTTTTCCACTTGGATGCAACAGGGTTTATCTGAGTACTTTCAAGTTCTTGCTGCAACTCTTTGACTAGTTTGTTGAGTCTCGAAATAGTTGATTTGCTACCTTCTACAGCCTCTGTAAGTTTTTCCTTTTTAGTCATATTTGCTTCTATCTGTCCAGTGAGCTGTTTTATTTCTGTTTTTAGAGTCTCTTTTTCACGCCTCGAATTATTTAGTAATTTCTTTAATGCATTTCTTTGTTTAATGGTTAAATTTTGATTTCTGAGACGATTTCTAAGACTTTGTATTTCGGTATTTTTACTGGTGAGTTCTGCATTTTTTGATTTTTGTTTATTCGTAAGTTCTTTAATGATAGTCTGCGCCCTTTGTTTTTTGTTTCTGAGATTCACGAGTTCCACATTTTTACTGCCATACTCATTCATGAGTCTGGCTATGTTTTGATTTCTAGATTTGAGTTTATTTGTGAGTTCTTTAATTATAGACTGCGCCCTTTGTTTTTTGTTTCTGAGATTCACGAGTTCCATATTTTTGCTCCCATACTCATTCATGAGTCTGGCTATGTTTTGATTTCTAGATTTGAGTTTATTTGTGAGTTCGGTTATCTTCTTCTGAGCCAAGGTTTTATTTGCTCTAAATGATTCTCTTTCTTCGCTAATTTTAATAATTTGGGTTTGTTTGTTTTCTAGTTCTTCTTGTAATTTGTTTCTCTCCATTTTCTTTTTTGTTAACAAATTTTGCAATTTATTTCTTTGTTGAATGGTTAAACTTTGATTGGAGAGGCGATTTCTAAGACTTTGTAGTTCTGTATTTTTTGATTCTTGATTTCTTTTGAGATTATTAATTATAGTCTCCGCCTTTTGTTTTTTTCTACGTAATTTTTCGAGTTCTGTATTTTTACTCGCACTTTCATTCATAAGAGTTTGATATTCACTTTCCTTTTTTATTAACAAAGTTTGCAATCTATTTCTTTCTTGGGTGGTTAAATTTTGATTTCTGAGACGATTTCTAAGACTTTGTATTTCTATATTTTTGTTTCTAGACTCACTCTCGAGTTTGGCTATGTTTGTATTTCTACCCACACTTTCATTCATCTTACTTGGGAAGGAGAGTTTTCGTCGTGCACTACTGGGTATGGAAATTGAAAAATTAAGGTTTTGTATCACAGAATTCCAATTTATGTCGCCGTTTATGTATCTGTTTGTGAGAGATTTTTTTGTATTTTCTCTAACATTTTTATATTTATTGTTTTCAAATAAATCAGTTATATTTTTACGCCTTTCGTTTTTTGTTTGTTGTATCTTCATGTTAATTTTAGATAGCCCATTTCTTATGTTGTATGAACTTATGTTTTGAAGGGCTTCATTTCTTACGTCGTTTAAAGTTCGTGTATTACCCAATATTTTTCTACTCGATTCTTCCTTTTCTCTGAGACCTTGGTCGAGACCTTGAAGTTTAATTATTTGATTACGGGTTGCGTTTGAGCCAGTTTTCTTAAACTCTTCTAGTAATCGCGACGCCTCATTTTTAATTTTACTATTCGCGATTTTGTTTATTTTATTTTTTTGGAGAGAATTTACTACATTAGAAATTTTAGTTTCATTTAACTTTTTTTTGTAAATCTCGTTGTGCAGAGAATTTATACGCGCTTTTGTCGTATTGTACATGTTGTTACCATTTTTGTAACCTCTTATAAACTTTTGACCTTCATTCAAAAATTTAACGCGGTTTGTACCCAAATTTTTGGATTTATTAATCATATATTTTTCAAGGTTGGACAATTTCTTTTGTTTTTGATTGACTGGTGGGGCTTCATTTATTACGGAACGTTTATTACGCTCAAATGCATTTAATCGTTTGGCTGCGTTCCGCATGGCTGACACATTACCTTGCTTTTGTGCTCTGATGAATTTATTGAGATACACGTTTGTTTCTCCATTCGTGGATTTCTTTCTTTGAACAGATTCTATGAGACGACTAATGTTACCGGGTGATTGGTTTTTATTTTTCATGGCACTGAGAATTTTAGCTATATCGGTATTTCTATTCGCATTTGGTGTGCGTCTCATAGCATTGAGATATCTAGCGGTGGTCGAATTTACTGGTGCTTTAGTGTTATTATTTGCATCATTGTTTAAGTTTTTAGATTCATTAGAAATGCGATTTAAGTTTTTGGTTTCATTTTGATTGTTTTTACCCAAATTCTCCGATTCATTTGAAATTTTGTTCAAGTTCCCATTCTTATTATTCACATTAAAGTTACTCGCGTAGTTTCCTCTATTGTTATTGTTATTGTTATTGTTATTGACGGATACGACTCGCTTTTGTGCGCTTATGTGCAACCGAATGGGTTCTCTTATATTTTTGCTTTTAAGAGACGATTCAATCGCATCTGAAATCTGTGATTTTGTCATTTTATCGTAACTCGAAAGACCGACTTTACGCGCTACGCGTTTCAACTGATCTAACCTGGATGACCCACTAAAGAGTATTTCAAAATCGCGTCCATTTAATGGTGATTTTCTATCCAACATGTACTTCCCATCCTTGGATAAAACCATAGGAGGTAACGGAAGTTTACCGTCCTGGATGGAAGAATACGCGTCACATATTTCTGCACGCGTGAGTTTCAACTCAAGACCTGTGTTCTGTTTTACAAGTTTCTTGAGATTTCTAATATTTATACCTGGATCACACGCGTCCATATTGATATAAGCTGATAAAAAATTACGAGACACCTTTCATATACATTCGTATCTTATCCTCGTAACACATGTTAAAGTCAAATATGTCCATGTCTTCTACATCTAGTACCACACTTTCGTATTTTTGCATATCATACTCATATCTATTTTGTATTGTATACCTCACTATACTTTGTGCAAACGTGTGCATATCATTTATATCTTCTGTATATTTCGGTGTTGACTTTATCTCTATGCAGTACACTTCATGTGGTTTTTTGTGTAAAAATGGAGTGAGTGGTACAGACTCCACTGTGCCTCCGTCTACATATGTATTTCCGTTAAATTTCATAGACGAAAACACGAATGGAATGGCTATGCTCATTGACATTGCATCTAGGACTTTCATATTTGGGTGTGTGTCCACCGAAAAATAATCAGTTTTACCTGTGTTCACACAAAATGCAGATATGTATATCTTCTTTTCTAGTTCTGAAAATGTTGGGTCACACCCACATATTTCTACAAATTTGCTACGCATAGCTTCTACGTCTACGAATCCATATCTATGTAAAAAACATTTCAAATTCACTTTCACTAAATCTGAAATGTTCAACTTGAGTGATATGTCTATCACCTCATCGATGGTCTTTCCCAAAGCTAACATCACTGCGAGAATAGATCCCGCGGAAGCGCCTGAAATTTCTTGTACATCGCTGAGACGATTTTCTATTGTTTTAAGATGCCCAAGCATAGCGTAGAACCCCATGGCACCTGGACCAATTACCAAATATTTCATCGGTGGTCACTTAATAGTACTTAGGAAATTGCTTTCTCAAAAGAGCGAACACGAGCGCGAAAACGATGGCGTGAACAAGTGCAGCCGACAAGCTAGTTTGACCAGAAGCGAAGACGCCCTTGGATCCTGGTGGCAAAGTGAGCAACATACCTGGGCTCAAGACCAAGAACAACACGGTGGTGACGATGAGATCGGTGCGGGTGAGCACGAGACCCATAGCCTTCGCAACCAAGGAATATGCGAGGAAGAATACGAGTGCATGGAACAAAACTGCGGTGCGACCGGTGAGACCGTTTCGGAACTTGATGCTGGTACCATCTGTGCGAAGAAGGATACCTGGGCTGAGTGCGAGGAAGAGGGCTGCTGGGATGGACACCTTTTGGGAGGTAATATCTGGAAGCATGGTTTGTAATATATGTATATTATAATTCTATGGCTCTATGATCTGAAAAACGATAACAAAATTCGATAAAATCGTGGTACTTTGCATCTTTTAAGAAATGGTGTTCTGCGTATCTATCTCTCACATATCTTTTGAGTAAATTCCACATCCACCACAAATCATCGTCGTAGTGTCCACCCCAATCATCAATGTGAAGTGGTTTATTCAGTTCAATTTCATATTCTTCGTCATCTGTGTATTCATTGTCACTCAAACGCTCTGCGGCGTGTGCATATTCATTCCACACCATTACTTTCGATCCTTGATACCCGTCAAAGATAGTGATGTAGATTCCTTTACTGGTAGGTTATCGAGTATAGCCTTTAACACACTTTCGGCTTGTTGTTCATTACCCTTGAAATAGTTCACGAGTCCTTCCATGACGGTGGTCTTATTAAGACCAGTCTTTCTAGAGCTTTTACGGACTGAAATTTTCCCCTTCTTGAGGTTAATAGCGTCGAGACCGTTATCCATCATGAGTTTTTTCACTTGCAATTTAAGGGACTTTTCCGCTTGAACAAGGATTTTTATATCTTCTCTGGCTTCTGTAATTTGCTTGTTTAATTCAACCAACTTAGAGACGCTGTTTGAGAGTTCGTCTGAAGGAACTTGAGACATTTTATATATACCTAATACCTTATTTCTTTAAGTTTACGCGCACAAACCACGTTGCATCGTGTCTGGGGCGATAGTGGAGTTATTCCATACGTACGCATCCTTGGGGTTTGGTGGGTCCGCGCGGATTTGTTGGTTCGCGTTTCTGAGTGCACCACCAATAGTTTCTGGGTAACCTGTTTGTTGACGTGGGGAGAGGAAATTTTGACCGGAGAGGATGTCATCTGGAGCAAATTCACCGAAATCCTCCTGGGGAGCAACTTCGCGTGGCAACAAAGACGACGCGAGACCGGTACCCGCCTTCATTTCGCAACCAACACCGGCCTCGGCGGCTGGGCCGGCAGCGTCGATACCACCGATCGCAGCGTATTCCTTGTCCTTGACACTGTAGGTAGCGCGGGTCTGAGTGACCATAAGGTAAATCACGACCCCGATAGCGAGAGCGATGAGCGCTTGGCGAGGGGTGACCTTCTTCATTTTCATCATCTTCATTTATATATAGAAACAATTTTTTTATTCGTCATCTTCAATCACAATTTCGTCTGGATACGCTTCGACCTCGGGTTCTGGGGTAGATTCTGGTTCTGGTTCTGGTTCTGGAGTTGGTTCTGGGTTCATCTTGACCTGAACCAAATTCCATTGTGGCCCAAATGCTTTCTTCGCAAACCAGAGTCCTGCGTATTCGAGCATGATGGAACACTTAGATCCGACGAGATTTGCTTCTTCGGTAACGAGTTCCTTATTCGCATTGAATATTTTAGTCGCGGCAATCTTATCAGCTGAAAGAGTATCCTGCTTCGTGTAAACCTTATTAATGGTTTTTTCTGGGAGTTGCTTACCAAACCAGGTCTCACTGTTTTCGTTAGCGGCGGTGATATTCTTCGCATGAATGTCTTCAATCTTTTCAATGCCGACTGCATCAGTCAAATCGAAAGTGACTTCGTCAGACGCATCTTCTGTGACCAAAACATTCTTCACCTGAACGTAGCACCGCTTGTTTTCGTCGGTCACTGCCTTGACGTGGTAGAGACCATCTTCACCCTTTGCGAGAGTACCGTAGATCATTTTATACATCACTTACGGTTCAAATCTTTAACCCCTACAAATGGTATCATTGCTGATTTACGTATAACGGGCTTTGGAACCCACGCATCCCTGGATGGTTTAAATCCGTACAGTGTTTCCTCGAGTTTTATTTTTTCTGGAAATGGGAATGGTCTTTTTGGCCTGTAATTAAATTCATTTTTTACATAGTTTCTATTTTTGTTCTTTACCCAGTCGTTTGTTTCTATGTTAAATCTCATATTAGATTGTGTTTTTACAAAACCTGGTAAATTTCCCATATTATGTGAAGTTTTTATGCCATGGACGTATTGTTTTGAAAGTTTATCTAGGTCGGGTGTGGTCGTAAATGATTCGTATTTCTTTGGATTGATTTTGGCAGCTTTTTTTGTATTTACGTTTCTAAATTTGGTCTGTGGCGTCTTTCTTTTAGAAAGGGGTATGTTTGCTTTTTTCATGATATTAATCATGGAATCAGTTTGATTAATTTTTTTCTTCGTGACGAGCTTTGCGAGTTTAATCATTCTTCTTCGGTCCTTTTCCTTTTTCTCTGGTGGACGAAGACCCAATTTTTGCATGGTGTACGCATCTTCTATGAGAAACTTTTTAGATGCGAGTTTGATGTTATCAAATTTACCAATGACATACTTACCTGTGATCTTAAATATATCGAGTGCTTGTATTTGGTCATTACCTACCTCGAAACCAAATTCACCTGGGCGCATAAATGCGATATCGAGTATACCACCCATGTTGACTGGTTCGATCTTTCCGGTTTTTGGTGAATATATACGTGCCTTCATGTCTAGTGTAAATAACTCTATGTCTGCGAGGGTATCCGTACCACCCTTAGCATCTTTTCTCTTTGGTATGAGTGTGTATCTTCGTGTGACATATGGACCTTTGTTTGCAAATCCGAGACCTATAAATTTTCCGGGCTTTCCACGTTGTTCATGTACAAGCTTGGCAAAACGTGTATTTACCCTTTTCGCAACTTCACCGAGTTTATTCCATAAAAGAAGTTTTATAGCTTGAAGTTTTCCAAAAAACTTTGCGTCCGGTTTTATTCTTGGAACAAATTTTGTGTCTATGTCTAATGTCATAATTCTTTGTGTGGGCTCCAAGTAAGAATTCACCGCATCCCCACCTGATAGAATCAAATCGCCCACTGGGTTGAGAAATTCTGTCAGTTCATCTATGATTGCGTATATTTCGTATCTCAATACATCGGTGAATATAACACTCGCAAAGTCTTTGAAGTCTTTGTCTTTGTGTGTACGTTTCATTCTCGCCCTGAAGCGCGATACGTTGTCTGAATCATAAAACTTTTTTAACACGGGATCATCGTGAAAAAGCTTTTTCATCCTGAATCTATTTATGACTCCCGCGGAGTATTCGTTTTGATCCATGTTATTATTATAATACATATTAATATCGAAACAACAAGCTTAAAGATGTGATACCTAAGTAAGACATAACAAGATGTCTCTTGAAACTGTTCTCGCTGAAATCACTGCTCTCCGCGCTGACGTTAAGTCTTTGACCAAGATCGTTCGTAAGATCAAGGCGAAGCAAGACGACCCAGACGGAACTAAGGCTGCTTCCCGTGCTAAGAACAACGGATTTAACCGCGAACAAGCTATCTCTCCAAAGCTTCGTGAGTTTCTCGGCGTTGAAGAAGGAAAGCTCGTTTCCCGATCCTTCGTCACTCGTGCGATCAACAACTACGTCACTGAAAAGGGTCTTAAGCACCCGGACAACGGTCGCGTTCTTGTTCTTGACGACAAGCTCCGCGATCTTCTTCAACCACCTGCGGACACGCAAGTGACTTTCTTGAACTTGCAAAAGTTCTTGAGCCCACACTACACCAAGGTTGAACAAGCGGCTTAAAAAAATATTCACTAATTTTATAAAATAATGATCGACAAGGCTTCTGTCGAAACCCTTGTTGGTACAAAGATATCTAAGATAGATTTGTACCAAAAAGCTTTTACTCATAAATCTGCGTTGAAAGAAAATGAAAATTTAGAATCTTTTGAAACGCTCGAATTCATAGGTGACTCCGTGTTAGGATTTGTCATCACAAAGTTTTTGTTTGATAGATATGAGCAGCAAAAGGAAGGCTTTCTTACGAAAGCGAGAACAAAACTCGTGCGTGGGGAAACACTCGCGAAGATTGCCATGAAGCTGGAGATGTACAAATGGATCCAAATGGATGAGAAAGGTATGCGTAATGAGTGGTTCAAAAATCCAAAAATTCTCGAAGATGTGTTTGAAGCATTCATAGGAGCTATTTATATGGACCTTGGTTTGTTACATGCGAAACGATTCATTTTGAATATATATGAGAATCCAGAACTCGTAGATATGAGAGCAATCATGATTGATGATAATTACAAGGATCATCTCATGCGGTATTGTCAAACGCATGGACACCCACTCCCAGACTATCGTGTAATATCACACGATAATGGTATATTCTACGTAGACGTATACGTAAACAATGTGATTTTGGGAAGAGGGTGTGCAAAAAATAAAAAACAGGCTGAGCAGAACGCAGCTAGATATTTTTTCTATCCACAATAATTAATGGTATCCATACCTGTGTTGTTTATAGCTGTATCGTTATTTTTTAGAAAACGTCATATGCCTAGACAATATTCTAAGCAATCACTCATAAATGAATGCGAAAGACTTGGTGTTTCTTCTGAAGGTACGTCTAGGATATTACGTCATAGAATCAATCGCTTAAAAGGTAGATTGTAATACACTTTAAGATGCACCCAAACGTCGCAAGGTTAATAAGTAAAACGTATGCAGAACAAAGGTCGCAAGAATGGCTCGACTTGAGAAAAAACATGCTCACAGCGAGTGACTGTGCCACAGCCATAGGCGAAAACAAATACGAGAAACCATTCGATCTACTTCTAAAAAAGTGTGGTAAGGGCAAACCTTTTACTGGGAATGCAGCAACAGAACATGGAAACAAATACGAAGACGAAGCACGTATTCTCTATGAACAAAGACACAATGAAGTCGTACATGAGATTGGTCTAGAGCCACACCCAAAACACCCGTGGCTCGGTGGTTCGCCCGATGGTATCACTGAGAGTGGGAAGCTCGTAGAAATCAAGTGTCCCATGTCCCGTGAAATTTTACCAGAAGTTCCACGTCATTATATGCCTCAATTACAGCTCTGTATGGAAGTCCTTGATTTAGAAGAGTGTGATTTCATTCAATATAAAAACGCGGATTTTAACTGGCCAAAGCCAGAAGAGTTTGTGGTAGTCAATGTGAAGCGTGACCGTGGATGGTTTGAAAAGTACTTTCCGGTCATGGAAGAGTTTTGGCAAAAAGTTTTGTATCACAGGGAACATGGGATAGAAGAACCAGTAAAGAAAACACGGGGACCGAGGAAAAAGAAAGAAGAAGATCCGCCACCCGTATGTGAAATCAAGTCTGATTCGGAAGACGAATACAGGGATGACTGAATTATTATATGTTAGTATAATAACATGAACGTGGGTGTAATAATTGCAGTAGTGTTACTCGTAGTTGTTTTAATAATTTTATACATGACAATGAGTAATTCTGAAAAGGTTGATGCACCGGTCGTAGATGAAGAACAGCAGGAATCAAAAAAGGTGGCTGACACAAATAGGGTTAGCACAAAAGACGCGTCAATTGGTATATACGAAGACTGCGACTGTGAAGATGCCATAACTTCATCTGTTATTGAATCTGGTACAGATATTAATGTTTCTGGAAAAGGCGAAATGCAAGTGAGTGGTGATCAGCAATGGAGGTGTGTTAAGGGCACAAATATCAAACTGACTGATTATGTACACGAATTCTCGGGAGTTGTTGCGGGGGAAGAAGTTGATGAGACTTTAGATATGCCAGAACACGATAGAGAACCCATAGAAATAAAAGTTGGTTGTGGAGTAGGTGACAACGTCAAGACAGAGAATATAGAATTCAAGTGGGAGGTACGAAATTGATATAACTTATCTTGTGATAATATATAAATGAGTACACAACCCGTGATCATCCAACAAAAATCAAATGGGTTTTTTTCAACGAGCCTTAAGCTCGTAGGTTTGATTTGTCTTTTATGCTGCCTATCTTCCATGTGGACTAGTTATAACACAGCTAAAGCCGTGGGAAATGCAGTGAGTAATATTGAATTCACTAAAAATGACGATGAAGATAAATCCAAAGTTATCATAGACATGTTGGACGAGTCAACACAATCTTCGATCGAGACTATAGTGGAGGGTAATTCCGAACCAGTTCCCATGAGCACAAAACCAGCTAAACTCGTGGTATACCCAAATCCAGATTGCACAGGTGAACCATTTAATGATATAACATTGGAAGAGGGTTTACCAATCGAAACAGATGGGGTAATCGATAGGTCCGAGGAACCAAAAGAAACTGCATACTCATGTTGCGTAAAAACAGAAAACATGAATGTTACCGGTACATACTTTGAACTAGATGATGATACGGGAGAACCAGTACAAAAAGATATAGAAATAACTGAGGATGGTACTTTGGACTTATCTAAACTGACCACATCTTCTGATGGTACGAGTGATACACTTAATTGTCCATACAAATATAACTTAAAATGGAAAATTCGAGAATAAATATTTTTATAAAAAAATTATTTTTATTTTTAAAACTTTTTTCTTTTAAAAGAAAGTGTAAAAAAAATATTTTTTTTTCTATTTTATTTTTCAAAAAAACATGGTGTTACTTTACCTAAGTTTTCACAAACCATGTCTAAATCAAACACAAACATGGAACTATACAACCATCAGATAGAGGGTGTGAACTGGATGCTCGAGCGTGAGTGCGCCGAGACGGGACCGAAGGGTGGATTTCTTTGCGACGAGATGGGACTCGGTAAGACGGCACAACTCATCACCGTGATTACCCGGAACCGTGTTTCAAACACACTCGTCATCGTACCCAAATCGATCGTGACCCAATGGAAAAACGAGATACACAAATTCGCTCCACACCTCAGTGTGTTTGTGTATGATGGATTGAACCGAACGAAAGACCACACAGATTTCATGAAACACGACGTGACTGTGTGTCCATACAGTCTCTTGACCGAGGATGACCCTTTGGTACACAAAATGACATGGGGGCGAATCATTCTCGATGAAGCACATGAAATCCGAAACAGGCGTTCCAAGCGTTTCAAGTCGGTGATGCAACTCAGATCCCATTACCGTTGGGTCGTGACGGGTACACCTGTCTTTAACAACGTCGACGATTTCGTTTCACTTTGTGCCTTCATAGGTATCGACCGTATCGACGTACAGTGTAACTTGGACGCGGTTCGAACGAAGTTCATTCTTCGTAGAACCAAGAACAAACGCGACATTCCTGAGTGTCATTTCGAGAACGTCGAATTGGATATGTACCCAGAAGAGAAGACCATCTACAAACACGCGTTCTCGGAAGCACAGGAGATGATACGAGACATGATGAAGAGGGCGAGTACACACGGAAACGCATCCATGTATAACATGGACATTCTCGAGTGTTTTCTCCGAGCGCGCCAAGCCATGATTTGGCCTCAACTGTACTTAGATGGCATGTCTAAAAAACTCGATGAAGAGATGGAACCATGGACGGGGCGATCCAAGAAGATGGAAACCCTGTTTGAACTCATCAGTCAGCACCCCGACGAGAAGACGATCGTGTTTTGCCAATTCATGGGTGAGATGAACTACATCCAACAAAAACTCGAGTGTCCCGTGTTTCGCATAGACGGTTCATGTTCCAAAGAGCGCCGCGAGTCACAACTTGCCGAGTTTAACCGTGCTCCACAGAACAGCGTTTTCTTAATCCAGGTCAAGGCGGGTGGCCAGGGTCTCAATATTCAGTGTGCGTCTCGTGTATACATCACGAGTCCTTCGTGGAATCCTGGTACAGAACTTCAGGCGATCGGTCGGTGTCACAGGTCCGGACAAACACGCGAGGTCTATGTGAAGAAGTTAATTTACATGGGTGACATCGCGTTCCCGAGTGTCGAAGAATCCATCGTCGCGCTTCAGGTCAGGAAATCCCATGAGTATGCGGAGGTGTTAGGGGACGATTCACTCAAAACACAGTTACCAGGTCGTTCAGAAGGTCTTTCGATCGGCGAGATTAGAAATATTTTCAGGGTATAGTGTATATACAATGAAGACATTTGGATCCCGAGCTGAAGTGTTCCACGGTACCGCGGAAAAGACGACTGGTGGTTTGACCAAGAAGGACTTGTTCCAAGACAAGTACGGTGCCATCAAGAGTAAGGCTGCCTCCAAGGCCGCACTCGAACGCATGGAAGAAGAAGGTAAGAAGGCTATGGTGAAGGTCTTCAAGCCAAAGAAGAGTGGCTTCAAGCTCCAGCCAAAGGCTGGTACCTCGGCGTACAAGAAGCTCATTAAGAAAATGTAAGTGTACTATAAGAGATGTCACTCGCAAAGTGGTCCCAAGCTGTCAGAATGGCTAAAATTAAACAGGGTTTAGACCCTGATAAGTATGTAATGTTAAAAGGTAAACTTCTCAAGGAAGCCCAGGCTATCTATCAGCTCCTCATAATATCTAAATGACGAACTGAAACCCTTTAAGTGTTTGAGGTTCATACGTAACGAGTTGGTAAAGTTTGTAAGTAACTCCGAACTTTTTGTTCAAGAAATACACACTGTTAATCTCTACGATCGCAGTGCCCGAGTTTCTTGAATAGAGACCATCTTTACATTCAGTGTTACCAATTGGATTTTTTTGCTCATCGTATACATGCGGCTTAATTTTACCTTCCATGTTTACATCGACTTTTACACGAAATTTAGGTTCCCTATCGGGTGATTCTTTGATGTTAGAAAAGAACATGCCTTCGAGTTCTTCTTTTGATACCTTGCGTTTGAAAATCTCTTCGCTTTGTTGTTCGACGGCTTCGATGATTTTTTGTTCAAATTGGCGCATCGTCTCATGAAACTTCTTCACGTAATTACCGTCTTCATCATATCCTTTCATGGCGAAATCGAGAGACCACTTCGTCGCGCCAACTTCTGGTGTGAATCCGGAGATACCGAATGGCATGTACATTCGGGGGAATTGAATTCGCAATGGTTTTCCTTCTTTCGTACAAAGAGAAATTTTGCGACCATCGTATTTTGGGATTTCGAGTTCATTTAGTAGATTCACGAATTTAGACATATTTATTAAAATAATTACGGTTTAAAACTTTAAGCAGAACAAGCCGCACAATCGGCTTCTAAACTAAATTGTTGTGGTCTCGCCTTTGCCTTTGATCGAAGGTAGTACATACCGGTTTTGAGACCTTTCTTCCATGCGTAGAAGTGCATGGAAGACAACTTAGAAAGGGTTGGGCTTTCGACAAATAAATTCATAGATTGAGATTGATCGATGAAAACACCTCTATCTGCAGCCATATCGATGATAGTCTTTTGGCTCATTTCCCACACGGTTTTGTAGAGTTCTTTGAGGTTGTCTGGAATATCTATGATGTTTTGGACTGAACCATTCGCTTTCACCATGAGATCTTTCATTTCCTTTGACCAAAGTCCCACAGCTTTGAGGTCATCGACCAAGTGTTTGTTTACGACGACAAACTCACCCGCGAGTGTACGTCTAACATAAATGTTTTGTGTGTATGGCTCGAAGCATTCGTTGTTTCCAAGAATTTGAGACGTACTCGCAGTAGGCATGGGTGCGAGTAGAAGGCTGTTTCTCGTACCCTTTTTCACGCGTTCACGCATGGCATTCCAATCGTAACGGTCGGAGAGTTTAGGTGCATCCCACATATCGAATTGAAGTACACCTTCACTGAATGGAGAACCCTTGAATGTTTCGTATGGTCCAAACTTATCCGAGAGTTCACAGCTCGACTCAAGTGCGGCGTGATACATGGTTTCAAAGATGAGACGGTTTATTTCTCTCGACTTTTCTGAACCAAACGGCTCTCTGCATAAGATGAATACATCCGCGAGACCCTGAACACCGATACCAATGGGTCTGTGGCGCATGTTTGAACGCTTTGCTGTGTCCGTCGGGTAAAAGTTCTTGTCGATCACTTGGTTCAAGTTTCGGGTAACCATTTTTGTGACTCGGTGGAGTTCTTCATAGTTAAATTCTCCCGTCTCCCTGTTTACAAATTTGGGAAGTGCGATGGATGCGAGGTTACACACCGCGGTTTCATCCTTATCAGATTTCTGAATGATTTCGACACACAAGTTTGATGACTTGATCGTTCCAAGGTTCTTTTGGTTTGATTTCCTGTTGCATGCATCCTTGTAAAGCATATATGGCGTACCAGTTTCGCTTTGTGATTTGATGATTGCTTTCCAAATGTCCGCAGCTGGAACTACCTTGTTTGCCAGTCCTTCTCGTTCATACTTTTCATAGAGTTCTTCAAACTCTTTACCGTATACATCCGAAAGACCCTTTGCCTTGTCTGGGCAGAACAAACTCCAGTTTCCACCTTCTTCTACACGCTTCATGAAAAGATCTGGGATCCACATGGCGCTGAATAAGTCTCTACACCTCGCTTCTTCATCACCTTGGTTGAGACGAATTTCGAGGAAATCCATGACGTCGGCATGCCACGGTTCGAGATAAACCGCAATGGAACCTTTTCTGCGACCCGCCTGATTGACATAGCGCGCTGTTGAGTTATAAACTCTCAACATAGGAATGATACCATCTGATGTACCATTAGTGCCACGAATGTGCGACTTATTTGCACGAATGTCATGGATGTGAAGACCAATACCCCCAGCCCACTTACTGATTTGTGCACACTCCTTTACCGTGTCATAGATTCCGTCGATGCTATCATCCTTATTTGATACAAGGAAACATGAAGACATTTGTGGGCGGTGTGTACCTGCGTTGAAGAGTGTTGGTGTTGCGTGAATGAATAAACCCTTGGACATAGCTTCATACGTTTCGACTACTCTATCTACATCGTATCCATGAATACCAATGGCCACCCTGGCATACATGTATTGAGGTGTTTCCATGATTTCCCCATTAACTTTTTGGAGATACCCTCTCTCGAGTGTTTTAAGACCAAAATACCCAAAATCGTAATCTCGTTCAGGTTTGATGTGTTCATCAATTTGACGAGAAACATTTACAACCTCGTATGTGACAATGTTTTCGTCGTGGAGTTTAGTCATGGCTTCAGAAAACGTTGAGGGGACGCGCTTCTGAATATTACTCGCAACAATTCGAGTCGCGAGCACCTCGTAGTCTGGGTCACTTGTGATCATGCCGATGCATATTTCAGCAGAAAGTGTGTCGATCTCATGCGTCTTGATGTTATCGTACATGGACGAGAACACCTGCTGTGCGATCATCGACGCGTCGACATTTTCAGATAACCCATATGTAAGTTTTGAGATCCTATTGGTGACCTTATCAAATTTAACGTCTTCAATACGACCGGATCTTTTGATAACCCTCATTTTATAAATATACAAATGAATTTTTTATATTACTTTTTCTTGAAGTCTCTGCTTCGTACTGGAACTGGACCCACTACTTCGAATGCACGTTCTGGTTGCGCTAGGTGAGTATTCGTGAAAAATGGACCAACTGTACCAGCCTTGGCGACTGCTGGGTATGATGCAATGAAGCAGCCATTTTCAGACTTGCATTCAGGGCGGATCTGGGGGCAAGCTTCCTTGGAGTAAGCTTCGTCAAAATCGGAAACCGAGAGGTTCATTTATAATTACTGATAGTTTTTTTCCAGGACTATATTAAATGTGTGACAATCTTCACCTGAATTCCATGAAGCAGTGTGCGACGCCTCTGAACACACTTTTCTTTTCGTCGTTCAATGTGAACTTGCTTCAACGAGCTATTCGCCAAGATTTCAAAAACAGAACTGGTATTTCCATCGATTACCAAAGTGAAGATGACTTGTACGCGATAATGCGAGTCGTATTCATAAATAACGCTGGTGACCATCACTCGAGAGTGAACGAACAGGTAAAACTTATGAATTCTATGGTCATAAAAACGGCAGTCGGGCAAATACAATCTGGGGTTTCGCAATACATGGGTTATGTGCACGATATGGATAGAGGTCTTGAACCAATAGATGCACCAATAAGCACGTCTACTACTGGTAACAAGATGGGAAAGAATGAAAAGATTGGTTTGAATTAATTTTGTTTTTATATGAAAATGAGGTTTTTACTTACTTTCAAATCAAGGTAAGTAAAAAACTTTATATTTACATTCGTATCATAGTTTGAACACCGACTACTTCTTGGTTACTATCACCAATAATAGATTCTTCGATGATATCATCTGGTTTAACGATTTGTTTTTCCGGTGAATTCTTGACTTCGATGTCGCTATTATCAATGGATGCCCGCTGTCCTGTGTTTGCCTTCTTGTATGTTACAAGAAATACAACGATGCCAGTTATGAGGCCTACTGTGAGAGCTGTTCTCAGCACTTTGTTCATTTATAATTATATGATATAAAGTTTTACAGGTATAAATACATATGTGTCTAAACCAATACAAAGCTGAAACAGAATTAGTCTGTAAACAGAAAGGATGGACAAACGCCACGGTGGATACCGTTTGGCTTCTCCTGACGGAAGAGATAGGAGAATTAGCTTCCGCTATACGTCAGTACAAAAAGACTTTCAAGAAAACAAACTTAAAAAAGGAAAGGGGTACGGATGTAATGATGGAAATGGGCGATGTATTTAGTTACTTATTTCAACTGTCTTCTATGTTAAACGTAGACTTAGACAAGATGTGGGTGGAGCACGGGAAGAAAATGAAATACAAGAAATATAATCTGCGATAGTATAAAGATGCCTTTGACTGACGAAGAATCTATAGATCGGGTTAATCCATATGTACAACATGATTTTTTTATGCCGGGTACGAGTCGGCAACTTATAGATTTTGCCGAACACAAGAAACCTGCAGAGGAAGCACCTCAAGAGGAATATAGAAGTCCAATGTGTGACTACTCTATTATGTCTGCTGGTAGAATCGGTAAAACTGGGCCATGTCCTTTATCTAGAAGTCTTTATCCAGGAAGAAACATCCAATATGATGAAGATCCAGTTTTGGCGGAACGAATTCAAAATGAAAACAAGAAAAATTCTACTGCGACAAATAATTTGATTGGTGGAGCGATTCTGCTTCTATTAATTGCAGCACTCTAAGGAATTTTTCTAATCTGAGGTCATTTGTGCACGTTTCTATGATTAAAGGTAATTGCTCAACGCACATTTGCTTTATGAATTTCTTTTGCCATGAACAACGCATGTTTATCACGGGTGGAGAAAAAGTTGGATCCAGTATTTTAACTGAATTCATGATTCTCACAATACTTCGTGTATTATTATTTTCTACGAGTGCACTTTCCAATTCAACTAAAGCCATTTTTCTCCTGATTTCAGTTGTTTTGTGTATCATGGTATCCAAAAATTGTTCATATCTAAGCGTATCTGACACGGCCTTTATTTCAGTCCAATTTCCAATAGGTTTTGTATTGAAGAATTCTTTTACAGTTTCGTAACCTATACCAGCTGCGTACTTTACGTATTCTATCTCTATTATATCAGAGTTTGTTTCTACATCATGAGATACGCGCGCAGTCTTTACAAACGAGGACATATGCTTTATGTTGACATAAATTCTCTAAGTCCTTTAAATACCTAAGTCGTACCCAGTGACTATCAAAAATAAAGATGTTTAGCTCTATCATAAATAACACATTTTCTTATTACTTGACTCTCGATGAGTTTCGTAATGAAATACACGAAGACATAAGGCCATCGTGGGTAAAGCTTACTACGATCACAATGATTTCAAGTTTTAATCGACCACTGGACATAAACAGACTCAGAACTTGTTTTGAAAAGATAACACCCATACGAGTCAAAATTGCTGGAAAAGAACACACAGAAGGTTACGAGTGGTCACTTAAACCGACGACATTTTACAATCAGATCACACTATGTTACAAAGACATGTATAGTATGAAATCAATTAAGTTATTCCCAAATGGGAGTATTCAAGTGGCAGGGTGTGCCGATCTCGTAAACTGCAAGCATATCATCAAGCAATTATCACTGATCATTGGAAAATTACTAAATGATTCGTGTATACCACCATTGGATACATTTCGGGTCGTAATGATTAACTCAAATTTCAGTTTGAATTGGAATATAAATCTCATGCGAACGGCGGATCATTTTGAAAAATACTCAGATGTATTTAAGGTATCATTTGAGCCAGATAGATATTCAGCGGTAAAGATAAAATTTAAACCAGCTGAAGACATGAAAGAGGTGACAACTAGTATTTTTAGTACAGGAAAGGTCATCATAACTGGAGCAGAAACGTTCAAGGAAATCGCGTTTGCATATAACATAATCAATCAGCACATAAACACCGATCCACACATTCGAGTGAAAAAGGTATCCCCAGATAAATTAGAAACATTTGACACATTATCAGGAGCAAACATAAATGATATACTTAAAAAGTTAAAGGGCATGAATGTAAAATCATGGAAACGAACTATCGTGAATAGACAAATTAATTTCTGATGTAATAATAAAAATGTCTCAGCGACTTGGAATGGCCGATGGCCGATGCTTCACTGTAAACTCTTCTAGCCAGTTGTACAACAACTACCTCATGAACAAGAATGGCATTTCGTACGAAGATAATTACTCGTATCGTAAGCTTCTTCAATCGAAGGGGCCATCTCTTCTTGAGACCGACCAAAAGGTTTCGAAGTGTAACGCGTGTCACAAGCCAAATGTTGACACTCGCAATATCTATTAGACACGTGAAATCACGATAAATATTATATGTAACTTTTCTAGAGAATGTGTCAGTGTGCCATATGTCTCAGTAATGTGAGAGAGACTCGACATAATAAACCCATACGGTGTGGACATTTATTTCATTCACATTGTCTAGAAAAATGGAAACAGAAAGGTAAGCAGACATGTCCAGTGTGTAGAAAGATTTTTGATGGTGCAAACTTTAAAGTTCAAATAACTATACACAATATGTTTGAAAGTACATCTAATGTCATAGATTTACAGGATCAATACATATTTGACGCGCTTGATATATTTTTTGATGTAGAAAACGAAAATGATGTATCAAGTCTTCTTTCCGACTTTGGGGTGAGTGTGTCCGACTTTGATCCCCTTGTTCTTAACACAGAATGAACTGCAGTATGTTTTATAGTTTAATCCTGGATAATCTCTCGATGCTTTTCTGGGATCTATGATAATATTACCCTTTGCATCTGTGACGAGTGGTCCAGTTGCCCATCCTCTTTTGTGAGCAAATATGTTTGCTTTGAAACGTATTATTTTACCAGGCACGAGTTTAGGCGCAGCTTTCTTTACTCGCGCGAGTGGAACTTTGAAAAACCTGGCGATTGCTTCGTGTGTGTTACCTTTCTTTATTTTATATTCTACTTCATTCACTTGTTTATAAAAGTGAAAATCACCTTGTCTAAAATAATTAGATGGATTACCGGGCGCTATGAACATCATTACCTTGTAGTAACCAGGTTTACACTTTTCTTCAGCCTTTGCCACGTATACCCTTTTAGGGTTATCAGCGACTACTCTTTGTGGCAATTTATTACAGCTCAAGTATGAGTGATTCATATTCTTCATACCAGCTCGCTCTCCAGGAACACTCTTGTATGACCGCTTTTTTTCGTAGTCACCCACCGCATACGCATAACAATTATTGTTATTTATACCCACGGCCCTACCCCATAATCTCTGTGTAAACTTAGGTTCAGACCCACTCAAAGGAAGTCTTTTGGGTGTTGTTCCCATTAATAATATTTCAGAAAAAAATATTATTAATAGATAAATGATTCAAGGCCTTGTTAACGCGCGCAAGACCCAAGACGCCATCACCGAACTCCTCACGTTTGTGCTCGTCATCCTCATCAGCACCTTTGTGTTGAGATTCCTTTGGAACCGCTCTCTTGTGAAGCACGTGACTGTCCTCAAGAAGCTCGATACTTTCTTCGATGCTTTCATGTTGTCTCTCGCGCTCGCCGTTGTCCGTGGTATTTAAACTTCTCGGTAACCGGAGAATTTTTCTCCATCCGAACTCACGAGAGTTGGAAACGACTCGATTCCATTACACTGTTTTTCTTCACAGTTAATGAATTCGTAAGCTTTACCGTTCTTTTTCATGTAATCCAATTGCTTCTTCGTCCAACCACACCATTCGGCGCCGTATACCTTCCATTTTTTGTGGCACTTCTCACACTTGCATCCTGGACAATCACATCGACCCTCTTCGCATCCACAACCACAACTGCATTTCTTACCACGCGAAGTGTAAATCAGAACGACGACGACCAATATAGACATGAGTACGATAAGAGCTGTTCGAATTTTCATTTATTTATTTCATATATTTTATTTTTAAAGATTCGCATATCTTTTCTATGGTTTTACCCTGAACATTTATACCAGCTTTTTTAGCTATATCGACTATGTCTTTCTTTTTGTATGTAACACATTTTTTACCGTTTACTCTTACGTATCCTTTTGGTGCTATTGTTACCTTTGGTGCATTCGGTGAACGCATGGGTGGGACGACTCTTCTTTTGATGGGTTGCGTTTTCTTCTGTTTTTCTCTGTTCATGACCGCCTTTGCCCGTCTCAACGCGGCGGACTGACTGGCATTTCCAGTTGACTGCTTTTGAACCACCTTTGGTTTTGGTCTCTGTTTGGGTAATGGTGTAGCTTTTGGTATTAACGATAGTGGGTCAGTTTTTTTCTTTATGGATAATTTATATGGATAGAAATATGGGTCGGCAAATATTTGTTCAAAGCTGGGCATTTTTGGGTGAGTTACACCAAAGCGCATTCTAAAATTTTTAATTTTTGTGGTTTCTGAACCCAAATATTCCGGTGGTAATATACGCAAAATGAATTCATATGCCTCATTTACGGAACTAACATTTTTTAGTTTTTCCTTTTCTATTTGCTTTTCCAAGTTTTTTATTTGGTTTTTAGCGTTTTCTTTATTTTTAAGATCTTTCAACTGTTTATTTAGGGTTTGTATTTTATATTTTATTCTCGAACATATCAAGAATATTGCATTTAAAATGAGATGTGCATCATACATGGTGTGTGATTTTGGATCTATGCCCCATTCTTTTCTTAAACCACTGATGGCTGGATTTACAATATTTTTCATGGTAGACAGACCGTAGTCATTTAATAGTAATTTGAGACCTATATCTTCCACGTTAAGTATCATATTACCAATTTTATACTTTTCAATTTTGAGTGTAGGTGTGTCTACATTCACCAGAATATTCTTTGCATGTAAATCGTTGTGTCTGAAAGACGGGTACGTTTTATGTATTCTATAAAGATTGTACAAAACCTGTGTTATAATGAATCTAAAGTGAATTGGTCTTAATTTTGATATATTTTTATCAATGTATTCTTCGAGTGTACCACTATTCGCGTATTCACTGTACATGATGTGTTTGCCTTTACAACTCTCTTGTGCATACATCTTGGTACCACCAAATCTACTCACAACTTTTCCTATTCTGAATTCTCTTCCAATTGGCTCAGTTTGAACTTTGATGGCTATGTCCTTTTTACACTCTTTGTCTACGCAACCAAAGAACACTTCACCATATTCACCTTTTCCTATTTTCTTTGTACCAACCTTGGTTTTGATCGCCTTTTTTATCGAAAAGTTAGGGGTCTTATTGTTATTAATCGTGTAAAATATTTTATTTGGATTACAACCTATTTTTCTTATTGCTTCGGTGATTTCTTTGCTTATGGTCTCGTGATCTTTAGGGGTTTTGGCTTTACCAACTTTAGCCCTGATGACACTAAGATTTCGCATATGCTGTTCCACCTGCATTTAATGTATTACTAGATTTTATTCGTCAACTTGACAGTCTTCTTCGTAGTATTCATCCTCTGCACCTTCATCAACCGCGTCACTTGGAGCCTCGATACCTTGGAATGCGAAAGATGGAAGCTTCGTCGATTGTTCGAATAGGGCTTGAGAAAGACGCAAACTCACACCAAATTTATTGTCAATGAACCAAATTTGTGTCACATTGACGATGCACATGCATCGCTGACCCTTTTCAATCGAATCGATTGGTACGAGTTCTCGCTTTGGGTTGTACGCTTCAGCCATGAATTCACCAGTTGGCTTAGTCATGACCTTGAGCTTAACAGTATCTGGATATTCTTCCTTACCCGGGCGTACGAGAGGCTTGTAAAGGGCTTCCTTCATAACCTCGACATTGTACGCTTTTCCGAGCCATTCTTTGGAGTTTGCCGCGACCGTCTCGATGATACGCGAATCAAGTTCCTTGAGCTTGTTTGCGAGTTCGACGGCTTGCTCGTTGTCCGGATCAATGGACAAATCAAGCGAATACGACGTCTTGTTAGTCGTCTCATCAGTAAAAGCGCTCAAACCGTAAGGGCTTCTCATGAATGGAAGTTGCAAATAGAGCTTGCCCTTACCGTCAGCTGTGTTAATGTATACTGTCTTGCCACCGTTCTTGTTTTTCTTCATCTTGCTGAAGACGACAGAAGACGGATCGAAAGTGCTGGAAAGTTGGATCATGTTAGAGGACGACATTGCTTGTTTTGTATATCTTATGATGGTGCCCAAGCTTTAAGTGAGTTTTTTTTTCTTGATTTACATTATAAAACTCATGGGGTTATTTAAGGATTGTGGATGTGGTTGCGGTGGGGCAAAAGCTCAGCAGAAATTTTTGATTTCTGTGATGTCCGCTCTCGTATTTTTTATCATTTCTAACCCAGATACTTACAGACTTACACGTTCTATTTTCGGTAGATGGGTTGCTGGACCAACCGGGTGCCCAAGTGTACGCGGCTTGATGCTTCACACGGTTGTTTTTGTTCTCATTACATGGGGTATGATGAACATAAAGAAGGAAGGATACACTGTGGCTGAAAACATAGATGTGATCGGACCATCTCCGGAAAAGGTGGTGAAACCACCTCCTGCTATGGTCGAAGTTCCAGAACCTCTTCCAGGTTTTAGTGAACCACAATACGATATGTTTGATAGTGGTTCTCAATTGGCGTCCCTCGATGTACTAGGGGGTGAAGTGGACATGCCCTCGCCAATCACGGATAAGAAACCAGATGTATCCTGTCAATGTAGTGATGGTAGCTCTGTCACCATCTCCAAGTAAATAAATTATTAAGTTGAAACATTCAACATAATAAACACCGAATGTTTATTATGTGGAATAAAAATTTAAAAGTCTTCGTCAAATTCAATCTCGTGTGTATCTTCGTCCATTTTACCGTAATCACCTACACGCTTTTCAAAAAAATTAGTTTTTCCATCTAAGCTAATCGTTTCCATAAAATCGAATGGGTTCGTGGAATTCCAGATCTTTTCTTGACCCACCTGCTTTAAAAGTCTATCAGATACATATTCAATGTATTGGGTCATCTTTTCGGAGTTCATGCCAATAAGACTGCATGGAAGTGCATCCAAAATAAATTCCTTTTCGATGTCGACCGCTTCTTTCACAATTTGTTCAATCGTATTTTTATTAGGTTTAAATTTAAGCATATTGAATAATTCTATCGCAAATTGTTGATGAAGGCCTTCATCTCTGCTGATCAATTCATTGCTAAAACAGAGACCGGGGAGAAGACCTCTTTTCTTGAGCCAAAATATAGCACAAAAGCTCCCCGAAAAGAATATACCTTCCACGCATGCAAATGCGAGTAACCTTTCGGCAAATGGTCTAGTGTTATCAAACCATTTCATCGCCCATCTCGCTTTCTTTTCGATACAAGGTACCCTCTGTATCGCCTCAAATAATTCTTTCTTTTCCGAAGGGGAACGGATGTACTTATCTATCAATTTACTATATGTTTCTCCGTGTACCATTTCATTGTGTGCTTGGTATGCATAAAAGCTACGGGCCTCTGGGTATTGAACCTCGTCGGCAAAATTATTGTTTATGTTTTCAAACACGATTCCATCAGATCCAGCAAAAAATGCCAAAATAGTCTTAATAAAGTGTTGTTCGTTATCTGTGAGTTTATTCCAATCGTCCATATCCTTTGAAAGGTCCACTTCTTCTGCCGTCCAGTTACTCATCTGCGCCTGTTTGTAAAGAGTCCAAAGATTGTCGTGTTGAATAGGGAACACGGTAAACCTACTCAACGTTGGTAGGAGCATAGGCTCTGTATCATCGATGTAGTCCTGAAAATCGAAAAAGCTTCCGTGGTGTTTTCCATCGATGAAAATTTGTGGGTAACTCGATATTGGTTTTCCACAAAGTTTTTCCAAATCACTTTTTTCAATTTTTGTTTTTTTATAATCGAGACACAGATCCCTGCACATCTGTTCAGCTATGTCACAGTATTTACATCCATCCTTCGAAAAAATTTCAATCCCCATGCGTGTTATTACTTGAAAATATTTTTGTCTCAAAACTTTAAGAATGATAAATTTTTCGGAGATACAGCCTGGTGATCTCCTCAAGGTCCTCCTGAATATAGACGATGTCGATGATGAGATGTATGCCATCACGAAAGAAAACAGAGATGACTATCTCACCGTCAATTATTATATTGATACGTCAAAAGTATACAAGGGTGCGCGTGTATATGAGATTGATGAAGCCGAAGAACTTGTACAACAAGAAAACTTGTGTGAACACTATCCGGATGGCACATCTTTATTTACGAGCATAGGTGATTCGATGTATTGTATATCCAAAGAAATAGATGATGATATGGATAGCGATATCATAGATGAATCTGATGAAGAGAGTGACCTCGAAGATTTCATTGTTCCAGACGACGAAATCGATGGTGAGGTGATTCCACCAAATACACACAAGCAGGTAGACAAAGCTTGGGATGAATGGCAACCCACGAGTCCTGGATCAAGAAAATTCAAGAGGGTAGTCGACTCACTTGAAGAGTTTGCCAAGATGCATGCGGATAATCTCAATTTTTGAAAACCTAAGTGCGCATTTTTATAAATCAAAAAAACAAGTATTTTGATATGGAAGGATTGACTGCTATTTGGTCGGATGTCGACCGTTTATTAAATAAGCCCACCGTACGAGAGTCGATCAATATACATTTATGTACAAATTGCAAAGGAGTAAAAGTATTCACAAGAGAAGGGATGCCAGTGTGTTCACAGTGTGGATTTACACAAGAGCATTACGTAGATGACAGTCCAGAATGGACGAGTGGAATCAGTGAAGATGGTCGCATCAGTGATCCATCTAGATGTGGTAACCCCAACCCAAATCCCGAGCTGTTTTCGGACGCCTGGGGTAAGGGTACGGTGATATCAACGAAGAATACTTCAAATTATGAAAACAAAAGAATGGCAAAAATAAATTTTCATCAATCTATGAATCACACGGATAGATCACTATTTCATGCATATAGAGATATAGACGAGGCTTGTCACACTTTGCCAGACAGTGTTTTGAAAGATGCGAAGATGATGTATAGAAAGTTTAACGTGGAGAAACTTACACGCGGGGCTGTGAGATTAGGCATTAAAGCAAATTGTGTATTATATGCGTGTAGATTGTCCAATATACCTAGAACAACAAAGGAAATTTCTGATATGTTTGGTATTCAAAGTAAGGATGTAAGTCGAACTACTCAAATGTTCAAGGATACCTTGCTTGGTAAGACTGAAAAGAATTATGTTACCAAACCATTCAATGTTATGCAGCGTCTACTCAATGCATTTAGTGTATCTCGAGCTGAACGATTAGAGTGCAACAAAATGTGCTCTAAGCTCGAAAATTGCACGGATCTCATGAGTAAAACACCTAACAGTGTTGCGTCTGTTATAATTTACATTGTCATGAAGGGTAAAATATCAAAGAACAAAATTAGCGAAGAGTGTTCGGTATCAATACCAACCATCAATAAGATAGAAAATATAATTAAACAATACTTAGAGGAATAGTTGTAATAGAATATATTATGGTCAAGCTATTTTTGTCTACACCATGTTATGGTGGTTTGTGTCTCGAGAAGTATATGACGAGTATTATAAAACTTCAAATAGAATTGATCAAAGAAGGTATCATGCTTATGCTTGATACGACCGAAAATGAATCGCTCGTTCACAGAGCCAGAAATGTCGCCGTTGGTAGATTCATGCAAAAAACAGATGCAGATATTTTTATGTTCATCGACGCAGATGTAGATTTTAACGCAGACTCTGTCGTTCGATTGGTGAGATCTGAACATGATGTGAGTGTTGCCATTTACCCGAAGAAGGTTGTCATGTGGGATCAAGCCAAAACTGCAATCGAAAATGGTGATGAAAGAAATATGGCGATGCTCTCATCAAGTTTAGTCGCCAATGTTGGTGCATCAAGAAGATCAGTTGAAAATGGTTTCGTTGAATTGCTCGATGGACCCACTGGATTCATGGCTATCAAGAGGGGTGCATTTGAAAAACTCCATGAAAAGTTTCCGGAATTAAATTGCAAAAATGACCACCAAAACAGAGATTTCGATGAGTACTGCGCTGTATTTGACTGCATGATCGACCCGGAATCGAGGCGTTATCTTTCTGAAGACTACGCATTCTGTAGACGTTGGCAACAAATTGGTGGCAAGATTTATGCCGATGTGCAAACTACACTTGGTCACGTTGGCAATTTACCATTTAGTGGTTGTTTGAATGATAGGCTTAAGGCTTAGATGACATATACTATAAAATGAAACTCGCGACTATAGTTGTTACTAGGAGTAAATCATGTCACGTAAAAACGCTTCATACAGTTCTTCGTTTGAATCTTATGTGTATACAAACTAAGGGTATTCAAAATGAAGTCGTGTATGTGAATGATGATCCATATGAAAAATCCGAAATTATTCAAAAATATATGAAAATAGCTGATCGAATTTTCTTCGTGGATTTTGGGGTTTCGGTTGATACACAATCACTCGAACAAGTTTTTAAATCAAACGAAGGTGTGGGATGTCTCGTTTTTCCAGGTGTAACTGAGGGTGTAGATTGGGAAATGTTTAAATCAAAGGTGAAGGAAGGTTCCACTGAACCAGTGGAACAGATGGGTCTTCATTTTGACACAGAGGTAGGAAATAAAGTCGGCGAAGATTTATATCAAGTAAAGAAAACTGCCGCGAGATCGTGGGTTATGATGTGCAAGAATGTATCTAAATACGTGAGGGATAAGCGAACATACGATTACAGAGTTCCGCCTCGCTTGGATCAGATGTTCTCGAAGTTCAAGGAATTGGGTGTTAAAATTAATGCTTATACAGCATCTAAGTTGACGATGACATACACACATGAGTGTATAAGTAATTTACTGAACGCTGCTGGTATTAAAGCTAATTAAAGATTTAATATAGAATATTACACAGATGTCCCGGGTATCTGTAAAGAGGGATGATCCACTTTACACATACGCGATAAAGTATATGGAATGCAAATGGGGGACACCACAAAACAGATTTCCTGGTTGTCAACCCATATCTATCGAATACAAGCATTTCGATATTCTGAGAAAAGACGATTACGTCGTATGTGAAAAGACGGATGGTATTCGTTTCATGTTGTTGGCATTTATGTACGGTCAACACAAAGTTTGTGTACTCGTGAATCGAGCGCTTGATATGTACTTGTGTAAACTCAATTTCAGGCGTACAATTTACGAAGGTACCATACTTGAAGGTGAAATGTATGAAGATGAATTCATGATATATGATTGTCTCATTGAATCTGGTGTGTGCGTTGGACAAAAGAATTTTATAGACCGACTTACACATTGTGAAGCTGTGACCAAAAAACTTATGACGTTGAAAGGTGATGCAACAAAGCTCAAAGTGAAGACATTTCACGCTATGTGTGATTTTGAAAGATTCATGAATGAGTACTTACCCACAGTGAAACAAGACATCGACGGTCTCATATTTACACCCGTGAACTGCTCAGTTAAGATAGGCACTCACGAAACCATGTTTAAATGGAAACCGCGTGAGAAAAACACAGTTGATTTTCAGGTACAACATGTAAATGGGCAGTGGCGACTTTATGTACAAGAAAAGGGAGAACTCATATTCGAATCCGTGATACCGTGCGATAAATTTGACACGTCATGGCTCCGCGAAAATATGATAGTCGAGTGTCGATACATGATGGATGATGTGCCCATGTGGTGGATGCCTATCATGGAAAGAACTGATAAAACGTACCCGAATAATAGACGCACGTTTTATAGAACGTTAGTAAATATAAAAGAGGACATAAAAATGACCGACTTTTTGAAATGTATGTAATTCAATTTTCATTTACAGTATACACGAGTATGTAGTATCCACCGACACCTTTTAAATCCATGTGAAATATGTGTTCGTCGTCTTGTGTGTACCATTTATCATCAAATTTGCACATTGAAAAATAGTGACCTCCCCATTGTACACCTTCGTGTACTACACACGATTGGAGAGAATATGATATCTCGTCATTAAATTTAATAGTTTTTTCTAGTTCTATTCTACTCTTTTTGTCAAATGATATGATCATCACCGGTTGTAGCTTTTTGAAAATTGTGCGCGTAGTCGCTACGTGGTGTACCTTTCCATTATCATCCACGTATCCCTCGAGTGTATTCCATTTCATACTGTTGTTTATCAGATCACTCACTTTGCATACGTTATCATTTATAGTGAGTGTCTGAATACTGTAATCTATGTCGATTGAATTCTTACCTTCGGGCGAAATTGTTATTTGAGACTTTTTTCCATATAATAACTTTTTTATTATTGGATATTCCTTTTCGAGTATATCTATGATACAAAAAAGTGCATCCTGGGCATCATGTGGTTCATCAGTTTTGAATCTGGGAAACTCTACTCTAAAAGCTTTGAGAAGTGGTGTGAGATCAAACTTGCCAGATTTTTGTGTACCAAAATATTTAATCACCAATTCGTGATACAATTTTGTAAACTTACAATCTCCTACGTACCTACTTTTGTATATGTTTTCTGATATGGGTAAAACGTGTAAAAGAACTTGGATGGCTGAATTAAAATAACATGTGTTGCCTAAGTTGAAAAAGCCATGCATACATTTTATACATAAAAAATACTTAAGGAAGAGACGCGACATATAATAGAATACAATGGACGTCAGATCTATCTTCGAACGAGTTAAACCTGTGTTTGAACAATACAGAAATGAAGAACATATCGAATTTGAAGTGAGAATCGGAAAATTCAATTGCGGTACGTTTGATACTAACGTCGGAAAGACTGAATTTGAGACTATCTTGGATGGTCTCAAAAGATATGATGGGTGGGAACGTGTTGTCTCTACCGCCGAAGAAGTGTTTTACCGCGAGAGCGACAATCTGAGAATTTCTATCGATGAGAATACATCAGAAGAAAAGATTGTTCAAAAGGATAAATTGTACAAAGAAGACTTTGATAAGCTTGTGAATGCACCTTTTGATATCCGTTTCGGTGTTTCTGTCGAAATACCCATCGAAGATTACGAAGGTGAGATGGACAAAAAGAAAATGAAAAGGCGAATGTCTTTTGTTCGAAAGAATTTATCCATCGACATGACCATTGTACAAGGTGATGTAGAAGATCTGGACACAGAAGATCCAAATTCGTATCAGATTGAGTTAGAGATCATAGATCCGAAACTTGTGAAGGATGATAATGAACTGTTTAACATTCTTCATAAAGTGAAGGACTTATTTAATATATTGAATACTAGTAGATAATGATACAAGTACTTGTAATATTGATGATTTTGTATTTCACACTTGGTGTCACCTATAGTGATAGTAATGTGGGTTCATTGGGGTATAAAACCAAGAATTTTCACATGTCGCATGGCATGTCCAATAAAATCGTGAATGAAATGAAAAATAATGGACTCAGTGAAGAGAGCATAAAAGAATTCATCATGATGGAAGATCGACTTCTCGAAGTAGAACGAAAAGCTGTGTGTTCACAGACTGCGAGGCAATTTGAAGCTGTGGGTGTGTCCGATCAAATTAAACGGCGTTTTGTTGGATACGACTTTTCTTATCATGCGAAGCACATCAAACAGGCTTCTGAACCAGAAAAGCTCATAAATAGAAGCATTACTTGTTCTTAGCCAAATTCGCCCTCGTTTTCTTATATTTTTCGATAAATTTATTAATTTGTGTCTTTGTTGGGTTTTTAGTCAATATGTAATTCACGACTGTATTGCCATGTTTTCCATATTCATTCTTAATAAGCTTTTTCTGATATTCAAGTGCACGTTCTTTCTTCCACTCAGAAACTAAATTTTTCTTAATATCATTCGCTGGCATCTTTCTCAAGATACCCTTTTTGTCTACGAGGTTCTTCTTTGTAGATGCATTGTTGAGAAGATTAGACATTTCTTCAACATCCTTGTTTATGTTCATCACTTTACCGTATTTTTTTATCCATCTAGGTCCGTAAAGTTTTAATATATCATTTTTGATACCTTTTAAGTTTAGTTTTCTACGTTTTTCTATGTTACCCAATTTAGCTTCTTTCTTCAACTCCACATTGAGTGCTTTATTTGCACGCCGCTTTTCTACAGCGTTTGCGTTACGTTTATTAACATCTAGTTTGAGTTTTTCACACAAAGTTTTTATAGTGTCTGTGTTAGTTACACTTATACCCTTCGTCATGGCCATAGAAACAAGATCACTCTTTTTGTAAGATACACACGGCTTATTTCCAACCTTGAAATTTTCGTTACCGATAGAAAATTGTTTTATCATGGCACACAATTTATCTTTTTTGTTTTTATCTTTCACACCCACTACACCCAATTTCTTTGCCATTTGAAGAAGTGTGGCTTTGGTGAGTGTCTCGCATTTCTTTTTACCAATCATAAGTTGACCATTCTTCCCACGTGTAATATTTTGTGTGTTCTTTGGAGACTTGCGTGTACTCTTCTTTTTTGGTATTTTGTAACAACACGAATCACCTTGTGGATTCTTTTTGACTTCGTATCCTTCTTTGCATGGTGGTCGCCTAGATTTTGGGCATGTGGACGCCGCTGATTTAGTATGGGTTGTCTTTTTCACACTGTTTGGTACATTTGCAGTGAGATTGAGTTCTCCCTTGGCGTGTAACACACTGAACAGGTCGTTTGCTTTTCTGTAAGCGTCATTCAATGCACGCGGATTTTTAGCACCCGAAATTTGTATAGCACCCGATTTAGCCACGATATATTTGTGATCTCTGTATGTCAAGTACATCATTGGCGACAATTCTGGGTCGTAATTACACAAAAATCCATACACTCTACCTTTAGCACAGAGTTGGTTCATGTTTCGTATCACACCATTTATCCTGAATTGTGCACTGAGATTATTGTATTCAAATGGATTATATAAGAATGACTGGCGAGCTGTATAGTTCTTAACCATAAATTTACGTATGAGCTCTGGTTGGTTTTCAATTTCTTCACCCTTACCTATGAATCCACCCGAAAAACGAATTTTACCATTCCTGTAAAAGTTTACTGTACCACCCTTGGTTTCAGTTCCATTCGTGAGAGTAAACTTGATTTGTGCAGTAAAGAAGTTCAATTTTATGTCACCCTTCTTTCCATATTCTCTCGTGTGTGAAAATCCAGTCTTGAATCGGCCATATACACCCACCATCTCCTTTGTTTCCAGATAAAGACCTTGTCCAATCGATGTTTTACCGAGTGGCGTTTTATTCAAAATTTGTTTTAAATCTATCCGCGCTTCCGAATTAAATTGGGTATTTACGGTAGCATTAAACATACCAAGGTTGAGACCACTCAATGTTAATCGAGACACGGGTACGTTGTTTTCACTGTTACTATTGTTCAAAAATTGCGCAAACTCGCCCATGTTCTGATTATTTATGGTTGAGTTGTGCAATCTTCTAGGAAAGCTTGGTGGTGACGCACGTGTCACGTTTACACCCGAATTTTTTATGAAATTTCGAAGGGACTGGGGGCGTTCCATTTCTGGTATAAATGTATATTTTTATTACACATCATCCTCGTTTGAAACGAGGCTATCATTTACTATATCTAATCCAAATATGAATGGCTGCATACTCATGGGTACACCTCGGTAAATAGATGTGTGCTGACGCACTTCGATATCTCTCTGACTGAAAGGACCCGCGTAGAAATCTTGGTTGAACCTTGGTTTTCCGAGGTTGTTTGCACCACAGTGCTCGTTGAACTTTTCTACAAATATCTTTTGGGGACAGAAAAGGTCTGGACCATATCTAATGTATGGAGATTGCAAGAAGTTCTCGAGTGTACTCGATACCGTCGCGACTTGCTTTTGTACGTCTTTGAAATACTGTGGTACAATATTCCATATATCTTTGTTTGCATAACGCTGTGCGTATTCAAGGTATGCCCGAATACACTTTTGAAGAATGACCGGGATTTCTGCTTCAAGTTTCTTATCAAGGGTTGGGTCTGCATCCTTCACTTGTTTACCAAAGTTCCAAGTCAAAATACGGCGCAACACTGAACCGGAGTTATCCTTGTAACTTGGTACTTCATTACCACCCAAAATGCCAGGGACCTTCCATGTCATCGTCTTTGCCTTTTCGTGCTTAATCGCACAAGACACTTGTTCGCCGGACACAATTGATTGAAATTCTGCCTGTTCCAAAGAAATATCACCCTTAATTTCAGGGGATATGAACACAAAAGCATCGTAGATAGACGAAAGACCGAATTTCTTTTCCACATTGTTTGACAGAGTTCGAACGTCATCGACATCATAAAAGTGTGCAAATGCTTTCGTGATGAGTGTCGACTTACCAGACCGAGCGATACCCTTGAGGAATGGAATCACTTGCCAACCATCCATGTCACCCACATCAAAACACAAACGACCTCCCATGATGTACATCCACTTACACACATCGGGATCGAACTTTTGGTAGTCCAAAACTGATTGGAAATGTGGTGTTGGAATGTCTTCCCACTTTTCGAGATGTGAATAATCTTCAAATTCTGTGTCAAAATATTTGCAACTCACGATGGCTTGATCAAGATTTTTGAACTCTTTTGAATCGTACGTGTAAAAATCTGTTTGGTACAAACCAGTCTTTGCAGACCAACTTTTACCCACGAAAATACCGTTCTTGAATGACCAGACGTGTCTATTTCTTTTAATTTCTGGGAACTGCATATCATTACAATTCGTGAGATGGCGAATCACATCCCCATATGCCGAACCCCTGCAACTCAAGTTCTTCCATAATTCAAATTCAGTTTCCTTTTGCGACACCGCATACACGTAGTCTTGGATTCTCTGCTCTTGCTTCCAGGCACGCGTATCATGACCCCCTTCGGTTCTAATCTGTTTACAGCAGTGTCCTTTGTAACGTTTAATGTTACCTTCGTACAATTTTTTAAGAATCGTGAGAATAGCTTGTTGATACGGACTTAATTCTTCCATGGATGTTGGAAGAGTTGAACATCTGAATATAGATGGGTCAGTTTCCGGATTAATAGGGATATAGGTTGGATTGTTAATGCGTTCATAGATTCTCGTATGTCTAAACACCATTTGCCAAGCGTCATCAACCTGATCAATCAGGCGATTAATTCTCGTAGAAAGCTTCATGTCATCACCATCGTCGAGTTCTAGAATTTTCAGGGCGTTTGCTCTATGATAGAGTTGACCCAATTGAAGATTCATTCTCTGATGTTTAGCCGAAATACTCTCGATATCTATGTTATTCATAGGTAAACCTGAATCTCTGTTTAATTCTTCTGGCGTAAAGAAATTTTTAAAACCCAGTTGAAAGGATACAGCTTCGTCATCTCGTCTGGATATATCCCACATGTCTTCCAATTGGGTCAAAAGGTTTATGAGCTGCTCCGGGTTGAGACTCTGGATGTGGTTCATCCACATGACCTGATTGGTCTCAACTGGATTTGCTTCATTGTTAATGAAATGGGTTTCAATCATCAGCTCCTTATCCTTACGTACAAGTTATTTTTCTAAGTAGATTTTTGAAGTTGAGCCAGTATTTTTACCATGATTCTGTTTTGCATTTCGATCTGCTTAGATATAGAAACTAGAGCAGAACAAACGGTGTCCCCATCTTCTGTGGCCAATACGGAACCCAAAAGAGATCCCATGTCGTATTCCATAATTTGTTCGTCTTCTATGTCGGACGTATACATAATTTCTCCATCGTCACTAAATTCAGGTGGTTGAGATCCATCAAGCTCGATCTCGAGATCACTCTCAGTTTCATACTCGGATTCAGTTTCCACGATTTCTTGAGTTGGTTCAGGTTGGGTTTGTTCAGACATTTATACATTACACCAGGAAAAATCAAACTGAGTTTTTTCGCGAAATTATTTTCTTGGTATATAGTACAAAACTCTCAAAATGGCCGGTGGTCTCATGCAACTCGTCGCGTACGGTGCCCAAGATGTCTATCTTACGGGCAACCCAAAAGTCACTTTCTTCCAAGCCGTGTACAAGCGTCACACGAACTTCGCTATGGAAAACATCGAACAAACCGTCAACGGTACCCCAGGTCCAGATGGTCGCGTTTCCGTCACCATTGCTCGCAACGGTGATCTCGTCGCCGACATGTATGTCGAACTCAAGGCTGGTTCCACCGCCGTCACTGATGACGCGTGGCTCGCCGAACGTGCCATCAAGGATGTTGAACTTTCCATCGGTGGCCAGCGCATCGACAAGCACTACCAAAAGTGGTGGCGTTTGTACTCCGAGCTTTACTTGGATGAATCCAAGAAGGCGAACTACGGTAAGATGACCACCGCCACCAAGGCTGGTGACAAGATCTTCTTGCCACTCATCTTCTTCTTCAACCGCAACCCAGGTTTGGCGCTTCCATTGATTGCCCTCCAATACCACGAAGTCCGCCTCGACTTCGATTTGTCCTCTGCCTTCGGCTCCGTCACTGACGGTTCCACCTTCAAGGTCTGGGCCAACTACATCTACCTCGACACCGAAGAGCGCCGCCGCTTCGCGCAAAAGGGTCACGAATACCTCATCGAGCAAGTGCAACACACTGGCACTGACACCGTCACTGCCGGTCAAGAAGTCCAAAAGCGTCTTTCTTACAACCACCCAGTCAAGGAACTCATCTTCTGCCTTGATGATGGCACTGACTCCTACCGCACTGCCAACGCGCACGCCACCGTCACCGCGAACGTTCTCCAATTCCCAACCGAATCGAACTGCTTCGTCTCCGGCTCTCTCTGCGGTGCCCCACTTGTCGTCTCCCAAGGCACCAACTTCTCCGAAGAAACCAACGGTACCCTCGACACCTTCAAGCTTGTCCTCAACGGCCAAGACCGCTTCAAGGAACAATCTGGTAAGTACTTCAACCAAGTCCAACCATTCGTTCACCACTCCGGCTCCCCAGCGCCAGGTGTCTACGCCTACTCTTTCGCGCTCAAGCCAGAAGAGCACCAACCAACCGGTACCTGCAACTTCTCTCGTATTGATAACGCCCAAGTCGCTATCAAGGCCAAGACTGGCATCGCGGAAACCACTCTCCGCATGTTCGCGACCAACTACAACGTCCTCCGTATCCAATCTGGTATGGGTGGCCTCGCGTTCTCCAACTAAGTTTGTTTATTAGAAAATTATAGTAACACATAAAATTTAAATCTGAACAACACTTTTAAATTTTATTGTATACATAATATAAATGACTGAAAAGGAAACTCAGACCCAGACGGGAAATAAATCAAACACGGGTATAATATTGTTGTTTGTTACGATAGTAATATTAGCACTTGTTATGGGTTATTTCATATTTTTTGATAAAAAGGGATACAATACACCGAGCGTTAGAAACACACCTTTGACCTCTAGTAATAGACTTCCTATACTTAACACCAATAACAGTCCCATAAATAGCGCCGCCATTTCTTCGAATGGTGGATACGGGGGAAAATTTAATTCTTAAAAAATTATTTTTATTTTGAAAACTTTTTTTCGAAAAAAGAAAGTAAAAAAAATATTTTTTTTTCGAAAAAACATTTTGCTTAAAGTTAAAAAATCATAAGTTTACAAGAATGATTGAGATATACACGGACGGTAGCTGTTTACACAACCCAGGACCGGGTGGGTGGGCAGCCAAGTGTTATCACCCGGAATTCACAATCGAAGGTGGGTTTCACACGAGTACGAACAATATTATGGAAATGACGGCTGTGATTCGTGCACTTGAACATTGTTTAATGATCAATGAAAAGGATGTTATCATATACACGGACAGCCGTTATGTGAAAATGGGTGTGACTGAGTGGTCAAAGAAATGGCGCGCAAACGGGTGGAAAACGAGTACGGGTGCGGACGTTGCAAATAAACCACTTTGGGTAAAAATGTTTGAATTGATAGATTCTATGAATTTAGTCACCATACAGTGGGTGAAGGCACACTCGACGAATGCAAAAAATAACGAGGTCGACGCACTAGCGAGAAGACAGGCGCATATTTTCTCTGTAATAAATAATGAGTGATCACCATCACTGGTGTGATCGCGAAGAGCGACTTCTTCGTCGATGGGCGGAAAAGGCGGCTGGGTATAGGTGGTTACATAACCACGCGAGGTTACACTACAAGTGGTTGACAGACATGCTCACTTATCCTTGTATCATAATATCCAGTATCACTGGTGTAGGTGGTTTTGCCGTCCTTAACCCAAGTGATGATAATATTTCGTCAGACATGAGAAGAAATATTATCATTTTTCAATATACGTTTGCTTTTCTCAACGTCCTAGCGGGTATACTCACATCTGTAGCCAAGTTTAGTAACAGCTCTAGTATGATGGAAGCACATTCTTCTATGTGTATACAGTACTCAAAGTTTTATAGAAATATAGATATGGAGTTGTCTCTGGATGCGGATCATCGTAGTATGAATGCTATAGATTTTGTGAATAAACAGAGACAAGAGTACGATAGATTACTCGATGAAGCTCCTGATATACCGCTCAAAACCATACAGGAATTTAACCAAACTTTTCCAGAAAAGGAAAATAAACCGGATGTGTGTAATGGGCTAAACGTGATAGAAGAAATGTCAGATAGTGGTTCAGATACCAAAGTCAGACACGCGATCACGCGGTGGCTCAAAAGAACTCGAGGTAACAAATCATTTGAACTTTCTAGAGGGGAGAGTGTGTAAATATAACCTAAGTGACTGTACGTGTTTACATAAATCAAAACAAACAAAATGGAACTCCAACGCGCTATCAGAAACGGTGACCTCGACGGGCTTCGTAAGCTCGAACACCAAATCCTCGAACACGTAAATCACGTGTACGAAGATGCTGGAAATGGAAACGATGATTACGAAAACTTCAGTCTTTACTGGATTACCGACCAAGAAGACAAGAAACTCGCGCTCGAGATGTTCATGATTTTTGTGAACACGTGCGAAACCGCGTTAGGTGACTACTTCCATGAATACATGGAGGTGATGGCCTATCCCGCGATGGTCGGTGCGGTGTGTAGAAAAAACCAAGAAATCATAGATATCCTGAAGACCTTTTTAGACGATGATTTATACATGGACATCGTTTACACTTTCAATTAGCTTAAAGAGTAGACGCGTGTAATATACAGTAAAAGAAGAGCTCTTATAACTCAGCTGGTTAGAGTGTGGTGCTTATACGTAAGTATACTTGTGTGAGTTTATTCTCACAAAGGCACGCCAAAGTCACGGGTTCGAGCCCCGTTAAGAGCAATTACTTTTTACAAACGAATCCCGGTTGTAAAAAGTAATCTCAGTACATATAAAATGTCTCCACTAAAAAAGAATGATCCCATGCGCAGGGGATACAGCGCCACTACCATAAAGAACCTCGCAAACCAAATAGGGCAGCGTGCGAATAAGGCTGTAAACAAGGCTCTCAGATCTGGGTACAGTGCTACTAGCATGAAAAATCTTATCGCGCAGTTTGAAAAGAAAGCTGGTGTTCGTAAATAAATCTCGTTTAATATAAATGACGTTTCTTCAAGATACGACAATATTGGTTCCAGTCGTGATAGCATCAATCTATGGTGGCATTAAGGTGTCTAAAGTAAATTACTACCCAGGTCTCGATAAGTTATTGAATAACAATACACTGTATGGTATAATCATAATGTTGCACGCTATGTTTGGTATATCTCCAGTGAGTGAGCTCCCAGAACGAACCAAGGCGCTCACCTCGAGTGTTTGGTTTAAGTTGATTTCGCTTCTCGTGATTTCATTCTCCGCGACTCGTGATTTTGAAGATGCGATTCTCGTCCTCGTGACTTTCCTCGGTCTTGTGCAGCTTTTGCGCACAAAAGAAGAACGTAAAAAATACCCATACATAATAGCGTAAATGATTCGCGCATCACATCAACCACGTGATATTTACAAGTATAGACGTATTAAGATTCGTACCACTATACTTGAAACTATCTATCAAAAACCATCTATAAGCATGAAATTTGAAAGGCATGATAACGATCGTTTGCGGTTCAGATTCAGGGAAGCTATTCGCGAAGCCGAAGAAATATGCGAAGAAAAGAAAGGGTGCAGAGAGTGTTACGAAGCGTGGTATGAGGTTGATGAACTCGAAGATTCACTCATGCGTCTCGGTGAAGAAGTTATCCAAGAGAATAATATGAGGTATGGTTCTATTTTGAGACGCAATTTCAAAATGAGGTGGGGTGTGAAAAATGTTGAAGATCACCACGTGATTCCCAGGCAATTTAGAAATCACCCCGTCGTAAAATATTTAAGGTACGATGTAAATGACGGTAAGAATATAATCATGATGCCCCGTTTTATCACCCAGGGTATGCGCGAAAATAGACATACGCATAACGGTGGTCATAAAAAGTACAATCAATATGTCGGTAAAATGCTCGATTCATTGGATAAGATGGAAGATCCAAAAGAAGATTTTGAATTATTTACAGAATTTCTAAAGGTTGCATGCAGATTTAGACCTCAAGATGTGCCTTGGAAGTGATAGACCTCGTCACGTGTGGGGAGTTTCTTAACATTTCGATATATTCACTCTTTTTAAAATCCTGTGGTTCGGATTCTTCGTCCATACGTATGAGGAGTATTCTACCATCTACATCCATGTTTGAAAATGGTCTAGGCAATATATTTTTGTTTCTTTTTAAATTAAATACACTTTCTTTACACTTTAATATGACTACAAGTTCATCTTCCCATTGTCCGAGAAAAGTTGCTTTACCTCTGAGTATTTTACAAATTTCATTTTTCTCGGGCGATAGGTCTACGTCTATCTCGTGTACATCATCAAGCCTTTCATTTATTAAAACGGCTGTCACCATCTTAAAATCAATCGACAAAAAAATTAGTACCCTTTTTCCAAAACATCGGTGGTCGCGTCTGGGTATTTCTTCGAGAAGAATTCCTTGTTGTTCCAATCACTGTGTCCAATAAGACTTTTATTAGATCTATCTATTATCATACAGTGTCTCAAATCCTTATAGTATATTCTCGCACCCTCAAATACAAGATCTTCGTGTTTCATATCTATGTGATTGTCCATAATTCTGAAATGATGTACGTAATTTTTCATGTTTTCGGTGTGTATGAGGTAGCATTTTGTGCTAGATATCCATTTGACGAGTTCCAATCCAGATTTATTTTTCTCGGAAGCTGTATATCTGGATAAGCAGTGAAAGAAACATAATTCAAAGTCATCTCCTAGTTCATCTATTACCCGATTTACTTCTTCAAAAAAATCTGGGTGTGTGATCACGACATTATCTTCAAATACGAGTGCGTACTTTTCTTTTGACCTGAAACATCTCTCGTATATGTCCATGTGTCCAGCGTAACATCCTATGGCACCTAGATTAAAGTATGTGATGTTTGGTCTCACTGCTTCTTTATCGTAATATAATTTAAGTGCTTGCCTGTAATATTTCGGGTCCACATTCTTTGAGTATTTTTTTGCACTTTCGGGTGTTCGTGTATCGGGTCCTTTGACTATTTCTAATGGAATTCTGGTATTATATGATTCAATGAAATTGCGAGCTCTTTTACCTTTTGGGTCTGTGGTAAGAAGATAGCATTTGTAATTTTTATTTGATGTGTAAAGTATGGATTTTAAAATTATAAGCGATGCAATTAAAATTATTACAATAAACATAATCCTAAAATATATATATAAAATTATACACGGAGTGATGCGATGAAATTCATAGAGGTTTTGGTTTGTGACCAAAAGTGATATTGACACAATGCCACCTGGACTGACGGAGATGGGATGTTTGCGTGTATACAGTGCACAGAAAAGGTCTTTGCGTACGTAGTGGTTTGTTCAATTACATCATACGGATCTTCGTTTTTGAACAAATCGCAATCGATTGCACTCATTTCGATGCAATTTTTGATGGCCGGGCAAATTCGAGTGGCTTCGATATAAATCATGGCATACATGAACCGAATGGTTTGTAAAGCAACTAGATTATCAACAAACTTGTTAAATTTTTGGCTCGTTTCGGTAAGTTTTATGTCTCGACTCATGGATCGAGCATTTGCATTTGATTGCAAGATGGGTGCACAAACACCTGTGTTTAGAGCGTGCACTGAGCACCAAGTTGACCATAGATTTTCTTGGACGATATCCTCGGTTGACGGCGCTTCGTACATTTTTCGGATTGCAGTTTTCAAAATGGGGCCATTTATGTCAGTCTTCGTGGCTTCACTCAACATTTTCAGAATAGAACTATCTTGGTTAAAATATCCAAATACCTCTGCGTATACTTGATACATGGTGCATTCCATGGCTTCATGCACAGCCTTTACGAGATGAGCAGTACCAGGTTCACCATCCGTGTGAACAAGCCTTTTCGCAAATGTGCGAAAGAATATTTCTTGGGCGTCCACAATTTCCATTTTACCGTCGACGATCAGCAGTTTTTCAGACAAACCACCGGTCAAGTAGTGAATACCCTTTTCTTCACACTTTGAGGCATGTTTATTACTTGAATCAAAGTGCTCGGTGTTTATATTGATAATTGTATCTTCCTTGTCACACCATTCAATGATTTGGTCCATCGTGTTTTCGTGTTCGTAATCATCTGGATTTATGAAAGTAGCGATAGTTCTCGGTCCATTCATGTTTAGTGTCATATCCGCCACAGTGGGGAAGGTTTCGACATTTTTAAAAGGTGTGAGAGATGTTTTATATTTGTCGTGCACGTGCACACGCTTAAACTGTTGCATATCCCGGATAACCTTAAGGCTACCCGGGTTCACACCGACAATACCATAAGAAGACATCTTAATGATATAAGGCGCATTTCTTTTATATCAGTTCCATCCAAACATGGACATGTCTGTGTAATCACACCATGGATACACCTCTTCGTATCCCATAAAGTTTTGGGCCTGAATTCCAGCTTCTTTGCATTCTCTGCATATCTCGATGTTGTCATCGATGATGAGGTCGATCGCCAAGCTTCGACAGATATCAACCTTTTTAACTTCGTGGTCCGTAAAGCTATTCGTGATCACCAAATCATCAAACATACCTGGAAAGTGATTGAGTAACCATTCTTCGGTCTTAATTCGTGCACACCCTTGTCTACCCGTGACCGCATACAATTTTTCGGCTTTTCCTCTCAATTTAACTACGCCGATTTGAGAATTGTATATGGGTTGCAATCTTATAAATTCCGGTGAGTCATAAAATTCTCTGACCATGCGTCTCGACTCATCTTCCGATATGCCGAACATTTCTCGGTACAAATATTTGTACTTCGTGTTAGACGGGGGCATTTGGTGTCCTCGCCACCTCGCCATGGGCTTGACGAAAGGAACGAGGACTTCATCGATATCAACTGCAATTCTCTGCATTTATTATTATATCATTCGTAATCTCTAAATGCTATTCCAACGGGAAATCTGGGAACACCCAAATCCGTTAGATTTTGATACTTGACGGTCAACATCTTACCTATGTACTTGTCGCCGTTCTTGAACATCTCACGTCTCTTCTCCTGTGTACCTTCCGGTCTCACGGTAAATTCTTGACCGTTTTCAGTGAGACACACCCAGGTAGGAGTACCGACGTCTTTACCAGTGCACTCTCGCATACCGATGACTTTGTATTCATCTGTCTTAAAATCCTTGAGTTTCAGGAGATAATTGCTTCTCTTACCAATTTCATACACACTCGATGGTTCGCGAATCATGGTTCCTTCATATCCAGCATCCATGTACTGTTTGTGTACGATCGGTAGATCTTTCTTTGTCTTGACCCACCTCGTCTCCACGGTAACACGTTCAAGTCTCTGGTCAAAGGTGAGGTCTGGTCGGTTTGTGTCAAAGTAGTCAAACACATGAAATTCCAGAGCTTTGGGGTTCGTCTTAAACAGACTCGTGATTTCTTCGAATGTTTTGTTTGGGTCATAACATTCGCCATCCAAGTATTCACCCTCCTTAAGACCTTTACCAAGGTGTTCAGTACCGGGCACAATTTTACCAGTTCGGGAAATGCCACCCTTGTTAGATACAAGGAGGCGAACGCCGTCAATCTTTGGCTGAACGTAAAATGGTTCGCTGATGTACTTGTGTCTGTCTTCCCATTTATTTGCCAACATGGGGAGAATGGGTATCTCCTTTTGGTTTTCCCACATGGTTCTCGCACGTTTGAGAGCGCTATCATATCCAAGCTTCACGTGTATAGTGGAAACAGATTCTTTGCCACCAACCATACCAGTCTTTTTAATGATATTGGCGGTGCCATCGGAAAGCTTCTCGACACTGATGTCGAAGTAGCGTTTTTTGCCGTTTTTGTCTGTTTTAAAAATTGTTTCCATTATAGTAAGGGTAGATATGATTCCGGTCGTAAATTACGAGCGAATGGAGCGACTTAAGCCCCCTCCACCCACGAATATTCCATTAAATGCGAATACCGTGTGTATATTTATTATTATATTAGCGGTTATTGGTTTGTATAAAAGAAGCGTTGATGTTAGTCAATCCCGTGAACGACGTTATACTTGAGGCATTCTTCGACGTTCAAGTAGATGTCCTTCTTCATGAGCTTCTTGAATTCCTTTTCTGGGATTTCAGTCTTTTCACCGTAAACCTTGGTGATCATGTCCATGAACTTGGAGCACGAATCCATCTCGTTCTTGAGGTCTTCAAATTTACCCCAGAAACCATTGGTAGACAATTGGTGGATGAGGATGTGTGCGTTCTTACCCATACGACGTTCATGTCCACCGAGCAACATGAAAGTGGCCGCACTACAACACGCGCCTTGAGCGATGGTCGTGACCTTCACGCGAGACTTTTCGATGATGTTCATGGCACTCAACCCCGCAAACATTTCACCTCCGTCACTACAAATATGGATTCGAATTTCTGGCTTGTATCCCGGACATTCGATGGTTTGTCTGAGTAACTTCACCTCGAGTTTCTTGAATTCTTCTGTAAATTCAAGAATATCGTCCGTCGTCACGTCGGAGAAGAAGAACATTTCATTTCCGATAATTCGAGTTGTCTTGAAATCATCCTCACCAGTGGTAGCAATTGGCAATATAGATGGAGCTGGCATCTTTTATGCAATAAATGTGTGTATGTTTTAAGTAAGTTTTGATTGATAATCTTTGATCTTCTTTTTGATTTGAGATACTTCACGAGGTTTAAATTTATTACCCACGGCGAGGTGATTTATGACATCGAAATCTTGGGGCGTGAGATCATAGTATGTGTACATGTCCATGTCCCCATTTCTAGCGTATTGGCGGAGTAAAGATAACTCTTCGTGACGCATACCACCCGTTTTCAATGATATTTTACTAAATTTTTGGTTCCTCATTTTATAATTTCCAAATTTTGTCCAAAAACTACCAGGTCTTATGGTACTTTCATCTATCTTTTCACCCAGATAGTAATTAGGTGTACTTACTACAGAGTGTATAAAATAACTCATGGAGTCCCACATTCCGTGATATATACCACTATCGTGTATGTCGGCATCAGATAGTGCACTCGCTATTTTGTTTAAATTTACATCTTTCGATTCTGGGTAATTTTCATGTATCATACCCCAAATGTGACCATGTTCGGACATACCATCCATATCGTTAAAATCATCCCTTTTTGTAAGAATGGATACAGCAAGTTCCTTTGGTTCTATGAATACATCTTTATCATCTGAAAAATCCAAATAATGAAAAAAATTATGTATGTTTCCTTTACACCTTTCTGCTGCATGTAAAGCTCTTTTGTTGCATTGTCTAAGTGTGGCTATTTGATCAGGTGTTCTTTTTGGTACTATTATGAGTTTAAAATTCGGTAACATGCAAACGCTTGTAGAACACGTAACGAATGACCCTTTTGTGTAAGAACCGCCCTCTGAGACATAATCTATGATTTGTCTTTGTGCAATAATATCATGTCTATAATCTTCCATAAACACATGTAATTTTGAGTTTTTCATTTCGTCTTGTAGTTTAAATCCCGGCGACAATTCAATACTATTTTCGTCGTTTAAAACACTTTCTAGTATAAAAGATTTGCCAGTACCATGACTACCACAAATCATGACATTTTCACCATCTCTTATATATTTATCCAATAAATCGATTTCTTTTTTATGGAGCGTGTAAAGTGTGGGCTTTTTTTGTGCCTTTATTTTAACAAAGGCGTCCATGACGGAAAACAAAAGTGATGACCTCGCTAATCAGGCTATAGATATTATTTTTGAAAATAATGCTATTCAAACTAGAATCATAGACCCGATAAAAAGGAGGATATTTCCTTATTTAATATGCATTGGTTTCTTTAATTTAACTTTGTTCATTCTTGTCGCATTCATTGCGACTCACTTGTTCAATCATTCTTCTTCTCCCTGAGTGGCCGATTCTACATCCGTTTCTTCTACTACTTCTTCTTTTGGTTGTACCACTTTCTTTGT